>Ga0180007_10002690_pt1 | contig 20738 bp, 16 predicted proteins | sample MM_PC_MetaG_FD_121122 | JGI IMG/M metagenome (GOLD analysis project Ga0180007, IMG submission 121122) | Groundwater microbial communities from the Aspo Hard Rock Laboratory (HRL) deep subsurface site, Sweden - MM_PC_MetaG | ecosystem: Environmental > Aquatic > Deep subsurface > Groundwater... | reverse complement strand
GGATTTAGAGATCAAATTCAAAGAGCTTCGGTTTCAATAATGAATAATATTGCCGAAGGTTTTGAAAGAAGAGGAGATAAAGAATTTAAACATTTTTTATTTATAACAAAAGGTTCTTGTGGAGAAGTAAGGTCTATGTTGTATATAGCATTAGAATTTAATTATTTATCAACAGAACAGTTTAAAGAACACTTTGGAATGTCAGTTGAAATTTCAAAACTATTATCAGGATTCATAAAGACTTTATAGACTTTAGACTTTATGGACTTTTAACTAATTTATATTATGGATGAAAAAGGACTTATTTTAAAACCGAAATTATGTATCTCTGGAGCAGCTGAAACTACTCATCTTACTCCCGATGCTATTGTCAAAACAGAAGAGTTAGGAAAAGAGATTGCACGACAAGGAGGTATTGTCGTAACTGGTGCAACAACTGGATTACCTTTATGGGGAGCAAAAGGAGCAAAATCAGAAGGAGGTTTTTCTATTGGATTTTCTCCTGCTGATACTGAAGGGGAACATTTACATTTCTACAAATTACCTACGGAATATATGGATTTGATTATTTATACTGGTTTTGGTTATCCAGGAAGAGATTTGATTTTGACCAAATCTGTTGATGCTGTCTTTATTTCTGCAGGAAGGGTAGGGACTATTCACGAATTTACTATTGCTTTTGAAGATAAAAAACCAATGGGGATTTTACAAGGGGATTGGGCAACTGATGAAATCATTGAAACTATTCTTGAAAAAGCTAACCGACCTAACGATAAAATAGTTTTTGATTCTGACCCTAAGAGATTAGTAGAAAAAGTTCTTGAACTAGTTAGAAAAGATAAAGAAGAAATGTATAAAAATTATGAAAAAGTTAATTTAGAAAATATTGAAAAAAATATTAAAATTAAACATAATTAAGAAAAATAATAATAAATTATAAACAAAACAGTCCAGCTACTTAGTTTTTTTAAAAATCTAAGTCCTGGGTTGTTTTTGATTGTTTAAGGTAAATATTTTGGTATAATAGGAAAGTCTTACTTTGTAAATAGGTGTATATTTAATTATAAAGTGAAAACAATTACTCTTTGAGTGATTTTATGAATATAAATAAATTAAATTATGAACAATATATTAAAGCTAAATTCTGTTCAAAGCAGAATCCAAAAAATAAAAGACCTTCGACGTAATCAGCAGATTTTAATTGTGCTTATTTTAATAATTCTAGGATTTGTTGTTTATCAACAATTTATCATTAAAGATATTATAAAAGAAGATACTGTTGTTTCTAACGCAAGACAGGTAGAAATAATGTCTGTCGAAGATTTAAGTTTAGATAACACTCCATTACCGTTGTTGGGAAAAGTACAATCTCAATCCTCTGCAATTGTTCATGCTCAATCAGCTGGAGAAATTACAGCTCTTTATAAAAAAGAAGGGGATTCTGTTTGGGCTAATCAAGTAATTGCTGAAATAGATAACTGGGCTCAAAGATCTTCTCTTATTCAAGCAGAGGCTAGTGTAGAATCAGCTACCGCTTATTTAAATAAAATTAAAACAGGAGCTCGTGATGAACAAGTTTCTATTCTAAAATCTACTCTAGATAATAGCGAAAATGCATTAAACGAAACAAAAGTGTCTGTAATAAATACATTAAATGATGCCTATATCAAAGCCGATGATGCTATTCGAAATAAAACCGATATAATGTTCAGAGATCCTAGAGGTTCAGACCCACAGATAACCTTTCCTGTGAATGATTCACAATTGGAAATTGATATAGAATGGGAAAGATTTCTGATAGAACAAATGTTAGAAAAATGGGGAGACTCTTTGTTTATTTTAGAAACAGAAGATGATTTAATTGAAGCCCTAGAAATAGCTAAAGAAAATATCGATCAAATAAGAAAGTTTTTGGATAATATTGCTTTAGCTGTAAATGTTCTAACTCCGACTACTAACTTGTCTGAGTTAACCATTAGTACTTGGAAAGCAGGAGTAAGCTCAACTCGTTCAATTATAAATATGACAGCTTCTGCTATCCCCGGAACTGTTAATTCTTTGAATTCAGTCATTTCCGCTAATGAAATAGCCCAATTGAATTACAATCAAATTTTAACAGGGGAAAGAACAGAAGATATTATTGGAGCTGAAGCTCAATTAAGGCAGGCCGAAGGAGGTTTGGACTTAGCCAAAGCTGCTTTAGAAAAAACGATTGTGAGAGCTCCTATTAGTGGAACTATTAATTCACTTAATTTTAAAAAAGGAGATTTCGTTTCTAACTTTGAACCTATTGTAACAATTGCCAATAATAATAAATTAGAAGTGGTTTCCTATATTACAGAAATAGATAGAGAAAGTATAAATACAGGAGCCAGTGTTTTGATTAATAAGAAATGGAAAGGTTCTGTAAAAAATATAGCTCCTGCTCTAGATTCTAAAACTAAGAAAATTAAAGTTGAAATAGAAGTAGATGATAAAAGTGCTGTGTTAACTAACGGTCAATCTGTTTCTCTATTAATAGAAAGAATTTCTAAAAAAGATACAGGGGAATTGGTTGAGTTTTCTGTACCGATTTCTGCTGTAAAAATTGGGGCTGATTCTGTTGTAGTATTTACTGTAAACGAAGAAAACAAACTAGTTGCTCACCCTGTTATTTTAGGGCCTATTCTAGGAGAAAAAATAATTATCGAGGAAGGACTAGTTGGAGAAATGGAAATAGTAATAGATGCTCGCGGGCTAAAAGAAGGGGAAACAGTCGAAAGTCTAAAGTTTATAAAGTCTATAAAGTAAAAAATCACTTTGTGGTTTTTTATCAGATATAATTAATTAAATTATGCAAAATTTCTGGATATTTTTTACAAGAAAAAAAAGTTTCACTATTCTATTAATTCTTGCCTTGATTGTTACTGGGTTGTTTTCTCTTGTTTCTATCCCAAAAGAATCTGCTCCTGAAATACAAATTCCAGTGGCTATTATCTCTACTTTTTTGCCAGGAGCTTCTGCTGTAGATACAGAAAGGTTGATCACTAATAAAATAGAGGATCAATTAATAAACAACTTAGATTCTTTAGATAGTATTACTTCCACATCAGGGGAAGGCTTTTCATCCGTTGTAGTTCAGTTCAATGCTGATGCTGATATTCAATTATCTATTCAAAAAGTAAAAGACGAAATTGATAAAGTAAAATCAGAATTACCTAACGAATCTGAAGATCCGATTATTTCAGATATCAATTTCGCTGATCAGCCTATTCTGATGTTATCTATTACGAGTGATTTGCCGGCAACCGAGTTTATAAAATTATCCGAAGATGTAGAAGAAAGATTAAAATCAGTCAATGGGGTTTCGAAGATAACTATTTCTGGTATTTCAGAAAGAGAAGTACAAGTAATTGCTAATCAATCAGCTCTATCAAAATTCAATTTAAGTATTACGGACTTAGTAGGTGCTATTTCCAGAGCCAATTCCTCTTTGCCTGTGGGTGATATTGAAATGCAAGGGATTAAATATCCATTAAAATTTAAAGGAGATATTATTGACCCAGAAGAAATAAAAAATATTCCCGTTTTGAATATTGGAGGCGAAGTAGTTTATGTGAGAGACCTAGCTTTTATTTCTGATGGAGTGAGTCAAAACACTTCTTTTTCTAGAGTATCTGTAAATGGGCAACCTTCACAACAAGCAGTTTCTTTATCTATTTTTAAAAAGAGAGGGGGAGACATTACTAAAATAGTAAACGGAGTTAAAAAAGAATTAGCAGAAATGCAAGATGGCGGAATTCTTGAAGGAACAGAAGTTTTAACATCTATAGACTTGGCTGAATATTTGAACGAAGACTTAAAAAACCTTTCTATGTCAGGATTAGGGACAGTATTTTTAGTTATTTTAATTTTATTCTTTACTATTGGTTGGAGAGAAGCGATGATAGCTGGTCTAGCTATTCCTTTTTCTTTTTTGATTGCTTTTGTTGGTTTGTATGCCACTGGAAATACAATTAACTTTATTTCTTTGTTTGCATTGATTCTAGCTGTAGGTATTTTGGTTGATTCTGCTATTGTAGTTACTGAAGCAATGCATACAAAAATTAAGGGGGGAATGAATGGACAACAATCAGCAGTAGAAACCATAAAAGAGTTTTATATGTCTTTGACATCAGGGACAATGACAACAGTCGCAGCCTTTTTTCCTCTATTCTTTTTATCTGGAATTATAGGGAAATTTGTTAGTGGAATTCCTTATACACTTATCTTTGTTTTATTTGCTTCTCTTTTTGTGGCTTTAGGTATTGTTCCTTTAATTTCTGTAATGATCTTGAAAAAAAGAGGCGCTTTAGACGATAACATAATGGTAAAAATGAGAACAAAATATACCAATATGTTGCAACAGTGGTATCAAGAAAAATTAGAATATATTTTAGATAATAAAAGTTTTCAAAAGAAATTCTTGTGGTCAATGGGTTTGGCTTTAATTCTTTCTTTTTCTCTACCTGTGAGTGGGCTATTGAAAACAACTTTGTTTCCGACTGATGATTTAGATTTTATTTATATTGATGCAGAAATGCCTCAAGGAACAATTTTGGCTGAAACAGATATGTCTATTCGAGCTATTGAAGAGGTTTTGTATTCACAACCATATATAGAATCTTTTGCTACTACAGTAGGCTCTTCTAATGCTTTTAGTGATTCTGGTTCTGGGTCAGGAGAAAAACTAGGTAATATAACAGTTCTTCTTAAAGATAAAAGATCTAAAACAAGCTCTGAATTAGTTGAAGACTTGAGAATCGCTTTAGTTGGAATAAAAACAGCTGAAATAAAAGTAGCTCAACCAAGCGACGGACCACCTTCAGGAGCTCCGATATCAATAAAATTTTTTAGTGAAGACCTAGATGACTTGGAAAGAGTTGTTCTCAAAGCAGAATCTATATTGAAAGATATTTCTGGAACTGTTGATGTGACTAATAGTATGAAATCAAATGTTGTTGAGTTTGTTCTAGAAATAGACAGAGCGAAATTATCTGATAATAATTTATCAGCTACAATGATAGCACAGGTTTTAAGAACTGCTGTTTATGGAGTAGATGCTACCACGATAAAAACAGGTGGTGAAGATATTGATGTTTTGGTTAAGTTAAATCTTAATCCTGAAAATGTGGATCCTTCTTTAACTTCCCGAACAACAATAGATTCAATAAGACAAATGGAGATTGTTACTCAAAATGGAATTGTTCTTCTAGGTTCCTTAGTAGATATCAATCTACAAAAAAGTAATTCTTCTATTAGTCATGAAGATGGAGAAAGAATTGCTACAGTTTCTGCGCAACTGAAAAAAGGAGCTAATGCTTTAGAAATTAACAAAGAATTTCAATCTAAGATTGACGATGGAACCCTAAGCTTACCTCAAGGAGTATCTTTGAAAACAGGAGGGGAGAATGAAGACATTGCTCAAACTTTTACAGAAATGTTAATGGCCTTAATCGCTGGTATGATATTGGTAATTGTAGTTTTAATATTACAATTCGATTCATTTAGACAAACATCATTTATAGTGGTAGGAGTTGTATTTTCTTTAATTGGAGTGTTGGTTGGGTTAACTCTTACTGGGAATGCCTTTTCTTTCCCATCATTTATTGGAGTCATTGCTTTGGCTGGAATTGTAGTAAATAATGCTATTATTTTAATCGATACTATGAATGTTATGAGAAAGAACAAGCCTGAAGTTTCAATTAAAAATATTGTGATTGAATCAGCCTCTATTCGTTTAAGACCAGTTTTGCTTACAACTATTACAACAGTTATTGGAATGGTTCCTTTATTGTTTGCTTCAGCTACATGGAATCCTTTAGCTTATTCAATTATTTTCGGACTTTCTTTTGCTACTGTAATTACCTTGATTTTAGTACCGATTCTATATCTTCGCTATACGAAATAATTTTTAATAAAAATTAACTCAGAATTAAGATTTGAGAATTAGGAATTAAGAACAATTGGCTCTAGCCAATCGTCTTTGCGAGGAAGGTTAATTTTTATAAAAACTTTATCTTTTCTTCATGTTCTCTGTATTATAATTAAAATGATTATTATTAATTAATAATAAATAATTATGAATACTTATTTAAATTTGAGTGGTGTTTCCAATGTACTTGGTTATAATTATGGACCTGATTATATTGTTGTGGGATTTAGAGATGGTGATTCCTATAAATACACTTATAAAAGTGCTGGAGAAAAAAATGTTGAGGAAATGAAATTATTAGCCGATAAGGGTATTGGTTTAAATAATTTTATTAATGACAATGTGAAGAAAAAATACGAAATGAAGATGGAATAAAAAACACTTGGACCTAGAAGGTCCAAGTATTTTTTTTATTGTTATCCTCGGTTTTTTTAAGGATATTTTTTATGTGTCTACGAGCGTCTGTGGTTTTAGCAAAGTCTAACCATTTTTTAGTTGGAGTGATTTCTTTTTTGGTCATAATATCTACTATGTCTCCGTTTTTTAATTTGGTGTCTAGAGAAACTAATTTTCCATGAACCTTGGCTCCGTGCATATGACTTCCGATATCTGAATGGATAGCAAAAGCAAAATCAACAGGGCTTGAATTTACGGGTAAATCAATAACATCCCCTTTAGGGGTAAAGACAAAAACTCGGTGTTCAAAAAAGTCTTTTTTCAAATCCCCAATAAATTCTTGGGATTCTTCATCTTCTGTTTCATTAGCTAATTTTTTAATCCAATCAGGAATTTCTTCCGCTCCACTTATTCTTTTATTCGGGTTAAGATTATTTGTCTTGTTGATACTTGGAAGAAGTCGTTTTAACCAAATTTTTGTTTCTTCATTTCCTCCGTAATTAATGTTGTTTTTATAAGAAAGGTGAGAAGCGATACCGTATTCGGCTTCTCTGTGCATTTCAGCTGTTCTTAATTGGATTTCTACTACATTACCATAGCGAGTGAAAATCGTGGTATGTAAACTTTGATAACCATTGGGTTTAGGAAAGGCAATATAATCTTTGATTCTTCCAGGCATAGGTCGGCGAAAAGCATGAATAATTCCCAAAACTTTATAACAGTCATTTTGGGTGGGTACGATAATTCTTAGAGCAGCGATATCATAAATTTTATCAACATCCCAATGCTTTCTTTCTAATTTTTTATATAAACTGTACATTCCCTTTATTCTTGAGCTGGATTGTATGTTGGTAATACCTTCTTTAGCCAATCTTTTTTTCAGAGAGCGGTCTAGTTTTTTAAGAGAGATAATAGAATCTTTAGTTTCCTCTCTTACTATTTCTTCCACTTTCTTATATTCGTTAGGATAAACATAAGGAAAAGATAAATCTTCTAATTGTCTATTCAAAACTCCAATTCCTAAACGATAGGCAAGGGGTGCAAAAAGTTCTAGAGTTTCTGTGGCTATTCTAAGTTGTTTTTCTTTAGGGACATAATCCAATGTTTCCATATTGTGGATTCTGTCGGCAAATTTAATTATCAAAACACGGATGTCTTGGGAAGATGCGATAAATAATTTTCTTAAAGATTCTGTATGTCTTTTTAAACCTTGGAATCTAATAGTTCCTAATTTTGTAACGCCCTCTACTAGGAAAGCGATATCTTTTCCAAATTCCTTTTCTAAATTTTCTTTTGTACTAATTCCGTCTTCTACTACATCATGCAAAAGCCCTGCCGAAACAACAGTAGCTCCCATTCCTAATTTAGCTAAAATTTTTCCAGTTTCATAAACATGGTTAAAATAAGGCTCTCCAGAATAGCGTTTTTGTCCTGAGTGAGCAGTCACAGCAAAATTAAAGGCTTTTTCAACCATTTTTTTTGACTCGTCTGATGGATTTTCCATAAAGGAAATTATGTCTTTTACTGTTTTCATCCCGTTAGAGATAATTTACAAAAAGTAAATAATCTTAATTTAACTGGTAATTTTTTAATCCCGCCAAATCTCTAACGGGATTCATTTGTATTTTATTATATGTTTTATTTTTGAATAGAGCAATGAAATAAAGGACTCCCGAAATCCAATTGGATTTCGGGAGGTTAACGTGGAGTTCTTTTCGCCAAGATTGCCGAAGCTTTTTTCATGAGCTCGGCATAATCTTTTTTATCAAGCCGCATTCTTTCTTTATCAAGAAATTGGCGATTTTCTTGATATTCAAAAAGAATTTGCTTGTTGTCAGGATGGTAATAACCTATAAAGGTCTTATCTCCGACAAGAAACTGAGCAACTTCTTTATCACTACTGACTTTTCCTACAATTACTTCGCTCACTTTTGGCTCCTTTTTTAAATTAAAGAATCTAAATCTACGTATATTATATAATAAACATACTACAAATGTCAAATGAATTGTTGAAAACTCTTATAATTACTATATAATTGATATCATGACAAATGAAGAAAATTTAAATGAAAAAGGACACTTACATATATTAACCCAAACTATTCGTCGGGTTTCTCAGATTTTTTCTGAGATAGGTTTTGAGATTGCTAGTGGACCAGAACTAGAAGATGAATATCACAACTTTGATGCTCTAAATGTTCCTCTGGATCACCCCGCTAGAGATATGCAGGATACTTTTTGGTTAAAACCTGAAAACCTTAAAAGACTTTTAAGAACTCAGACTTCAGATGTACAGATTCGTTATATGGAAAAAAACAAGGCACCTTTCGCGATTGTAGTTCCTGGAAAGGTATTTAGAAATGAAGCCACTGATGCTACTCATGATGCTCAGTTTAACCAATGTGAGGGTCTTGTGGTAGGGGAGAATATTTCTTTAGCTAACCTAAAAGGCACCCTAGAAACATTTTTGAAAAAATTGTTTGGAGATGACGTGGTTATTCGACTTCGTCCAGGATATTTCCCTTTCGTAGAGCCAGGGATTGAAGTAGATATGGTTTGTTTTAAATGTAAGGGAAAAGGTTGCCCCTCATGTTCTCACAGTGGTTGGATAGAAATTCTTGGAGCGGGTATGGTTCATCCAAAAGTTTTAAATACTGTTGGAATTGATTCTAGGAAATACCAAGGGTTCGCTTTTGGCGTGGGGGTAGATAGAATTACTATGCTAAAACATAATGTAGACGACATCCGATTATTTTATTCAGGAGATTTAAGATTAGTTAATCAGTTTTAAGGAACTACGCGGACTAAATGCGGAATTAGTGTCAAAAAATTATTATGAAAATTGACAATAAAACTAGGGTTTATATAGATGGAGCAAATTTATATAATGCTTCTATATTTTTTGATTGGAAATTGGATTATAAAAGGCTTTATGTTTGGCTTAGTGAGAATTTTAAAACAGAAAAGATTTATTTGTTTATAGGTTTTGTTGAAGAAAATAAAGATCTATATGATTTCCTAGAAAAAATCGGATATAAAATAGTTTTTAAAAAAACCTTAAAATCAAAAGGACAGATAAAAGGTAATTGTGATGCTGAACTAGTTTTAAAATCAGCAGAGGATATTATTAGAAAAGATATGAGTAAAATAGTTTTAGTTTCGAGTGATGGAGATTTTTCTTGTTTGTTGGAATTTGCCAAAAGTGAGAATAAAGAAGTTTTTGTTGTTTCTCCTTCTCAAAAACTTTCTTATTTAATAAGAAGATTATATGTAAAAACTGTTTATTTAAAAGATTTAAAGGAGTTACTAAAAGGAAAAGGCCCCCGGTAGAAACTAACTCCTACAAGGGCCCTCTTCATGGTTATATAGATATAATAACAATAATTAAAAAAAAAGCAATATGCAATTTTCATACAAATGGTTACAAGAATATTTTGAAGAAGACTTACCAGAGATTAAAGACTTGGTGGAGACTTTGACTTTTCATTCTTTTGAAATTGAAGGGGTAGAAAAGGATGATTTAATTGATATCGATGTTTTACCAAACCGCTCTCACGATTGTTTGTGTTACTCAGGAATTGCTCGAGAAATTTCTGTTTTGACAGGGTTAAAATTAAAAAATATTAAAAAAGAATATATTACTGAAAAAGGATTAATATCTTCTGATTTTATTGCTCTTTCAATAGACGATAGTAATTTAGTGCCTCGAGCAACCAAGAGATTAGTACAAGAAGTAAAAATACAAGCTTCTCCAGACTGGTTAAAAGAAAAATTAGAATCTATTGGTCAAAGGTCTATCAATAACGTTGTAGATATCACTAATTATGTAATGTGGGAGACTGGACAACCAGTTCATGCTTTTGATTTTGATAAAATAGCTAAAAACGAAAACGGAGTTAAAGAATTTAATATTCGCACAGCTAAGTTAGGAGAAAAAATTACCACTCTAGATGGGCAAGACTTTGAATTGGATGAGACTGTGGTTGTTATTTCTGACAAAGAAAAAGCTTTGGACATTGCAGGAACTAAAGGTGGTAGTATTTCAGGTATTGATGAAAACACAAAAAATGTGGTTTTGTCTGTGTGTAATTTTAACTCAACCAATATTCGACGAACCTCTAGAAAATTGGGATTAAGAACTGATGCTTCTATTAGATTTGAAAACAATATTAGTCCTGAAAAAGTAATGGAGGCTATGGAAAGATTAACTCAATTAATAGTTGAAATCACAGGAGGAAAGGCTTCTGAAGATATTTTAGATATTTATCCTCGAAAGGCCAATCCGTTTAAAGTTGGGGTTTCTATTTCAGAAATTAACAGAGTTTTGGGGACAGATTTATCAAGTGAAGAAGTTGAAAATATCTTTAAACGATTAGGTTTTGAATATGAGAAAATAAATCCTCTTGATAAGGTTTTGGAATTAGCCACTGAATTTATAGGAAAACCATATAAGATGGGAGCTTCTGTAACATTTGATGCCCCTAATGAGTTTGATTGTTCTTCATTTACAGCTTATCTTTTTGCTCAAGCTGGGATTGGAATTCCAAGAGTTTCTGTCGATCAGTATGTTTGGGGAGAAGAAGTACAAAAGCAAGATTTAAAGGCTGGAGATTTAATTTTCTTTAACAGTAATGTTGGAAAAATTTATTTTGAAACTTTGGAGTTTCTGAAAGGGACTAAAGTAGTAGAAGGAGTTGATCATGTTGCTTTGTATTTAGGTGAAGATAAAATGATTCACGCTTCTAGAAAAAACGGAGAGAATGGAGAAGTTTCATTAGAGAAATTAAGTGACTATAAATTGTTTGAGAATATTGTAGGTTATCGAAGAATAGTAAAATCGCGAAATAATGCAGATGAGACACAGACAAATACGGGAAATAATGAAAGATATGTAATTACAACGCCTCACGAGAGATTAGATTTAAGAATTAAAGAAGATTTAATTGAAGAAGTTGGAAGAATTTATGGTTATAGAAATATTAAACCAGTTTCTGTGGGGAGAATATTTGAACCAAAAATTAACAAAGATTTTTATTACATAAATAAAATAAAAAATATTTTAACAAGGGAAGGCTTTACAGAAGTCTATACTTATACTTTTGGAGACAAGGGAAATGTAGAAGTACAGAAACCTTTGGCTTCTAATTTAGGATTTTTGAGAACTAATTTAAATGATGGAATTACAAAAGCTTTAGAGTTGAATTCAAAAAATGCTCCAGTATTAGGATTAGATGAAATCAAAATATTTGAAATCGGAAAAGTATTTCCTGATATAGATGGGGAATATTTGTCATTGGCTATCGGAATTGAAATCGTTAAGAAAAATAAAAAGTCCGTCATTGCGAGGGACGAGGCAATCCAGAGAATTAAAGATATCTTGGGGAAAGAATTAAATATAGAAATAAAAGAAAAATCACTGGAAGGAATACTTGAAATAAACCTAGATAAATTAATCGAAAAATTACCAAACCCTGAAAGTTATAATGATGTTTTGAAAGTTGATTCTAAAGAAGATATTATCTTTAAACAAATTTCACTCTACCCATATATGTTGAGAGATATTGCGGTGTGGGTTTCTAACGAAAATACTTCTGATGATTTGCTGAATTTAATCAAGGAAAATGCAGGAGAACTATTAGTCCAAACAAAATTATTTGATACTTATGCTCCTGAAGGAGAAAATCGAACATCTTATGCCTTTAATTTAGTTTTTCAATCAAAAGAAAAAACCCTAACGGACGAAGAAATAAATATAATTATGAATAAAATCACAGCCCAAATTGAACTAAATGCTTGGGAAGTGCGTTAGGTAATTTTATTTTTGTTTCAATTAAGTTTGATTTTTAAATAATAGTTTTGTACAATATGAGCATAATTAAAGTGTACAAATTATGAATATTTTATCTACTACAAATTTTAGAAAAAACTTACCTTCTTTTTTAGAAGAGGTTGTTTCTAATAAACCTATAATTGTTGGAAGAAGAAATAAACCAGAAGTGATCATTATTAAATTTCCTGAAAATTTAAATAAGAAGGTTTCTGATATCACTAATTTCAACGCAAATTCTACTTCTTTTGATTTTCTAAAAAAAGAACCTGATATTTATTCAATTGATGATTTAAAAGTGAAATATGTATAAAAAATATAAAATAATACTAACCCCATTTCCTTTCACTGATTTATCGTCATTAAAAGTTCGACCAGCGGTTATTATATCGAATTTATCCTCTGACGATGTTGTTGTTTCCTTTATATCATCTGAGATTAAAAAAACATTTAATCAAGATATTAAAATTAAAAAAACAGAAATAAATGGATTAAAAAAAGATTCTGTTATAAAAATTTCTAAAATTGCTACATTAGACAAAAAAATAATTCTAGGAGAGTTGGGAGAAGTAGATAATTCTTTAAAGGAAAAAATAAACACTAGTCTTAAAAAAGTTTTTAATTTGTAGAAATTAAATAATAAAAAACAGTTAAAAATAATTATTTTTAACTGTTTTTTATTCACAAAAAGGTTCGAAAATAGGTGGTAAGAATCACTCTAATTTGTTATAATTTAGGTATAAAAGCCTTAGGGTTCAGTTTTAATTTTGATTAAAAAATATAGAAAAATATGCCTAAAAAAACAACTAACAACGGAGAATACAGCGCTAAAGATATTTCAGTTTTAGAAGGGTTAGAGCCTGTTCGAAAACGTCCCGGAATGTATATCGGAACAACTGGAATTGATGGATTACACCACTTAATTTGGGAAATATTTGATAACTCTCGTGATGAAGCCATGGGTGGTTTTGCTAATAATATTGAAGTGGCTTTATTACCTGGAAATAGAATTAGAGTAGTCGACAACGGAAGAGGAATTCCTGTAGATATTCATAAACAAACAAAAGTTTCTGCTTTGGAGACTATTATGACAACTTTGCATGCTGGAGGTAAGTTCGGAGGTGAAGGATATAAAATTTCTGGAGGTTTGCACGGAGTAGGTGCTTCTGTGGTGAATGCTTTGTCTATTTATGCTCGGGTGGATATTCATAAGGGGGGAGAAATATATACCCAAGAATACTCACAAGGAAAAAAGAAAAACAATGTAAAGAAAATCGGTAAAACAAAAATGAATGGTTCTGTTATTATGTTTGAACCAGATGCAGAAATCTTTAAGGAAATTAAATTTAATTATGAAACAGTTCTGAAACACCTAAGACAACAGGCTTACCTTGTGAAAGGGATGAGGGTAACTATATTCGATGCTCGAGAATATGAAGGAGAAATAAATCTAGATAAAACTTTTTATATTAAAGATTTAGGATTAGATTTAAAGAGTACTACTTTTTATTTTGAAGGAGGTTTGTTATCTTTGGTTAAGTTTAATAACGCTCATCAAAAACCTGTTCATAAAAATATTTTCTATACAGAAAAGTTTATTAATGACAGAGGAGAAGGGGTAGAAATTGCCTTACAATATGTAGATGATATTTCTTCTAGAATTACAACTTTTGCAAACAACATTCCGACTATTGAAGGAGGAATGCATTTGACTGGTTTTAAATCTTCTTTGACTAGAACTTTAAATGGTTATGCTAGAAAGAATGGATTGCTTAAGGAAAAAGATGAGAATTTCACCGGTGATGATGTTCTAGAGGGAATTACCGCTGTTATATCCGTAAAATTGTCAGAAGTCCAATTTGAGGGTCAGACAAAGGCAAAATTAGGTTCTGTAGAAGCTCGTGGAATGGTAGAAAATGTTTTTGGAGAAGAATTCAACAGTTTCTTGGAGGAAAATCCTAATGAAGCCAAGGCTATTATTGGAAAAGTTAACCTAGCTTTAAGAGCTAGAAAAGCTGCTCGGGCTGCTAAAGATTCTGTTATTAGAAAAGGGGCATTAGAGGGTATGACTTTACCTGGGAAATTAGCTGACTGTGCTGCTGGAACTACTCCTGCTGATTCTGAGCTATTCATAGTGGAGGGAGATTCTGCTGGTGGTTCTGCTAAGCAAGGACGAGATAGAAAGACTCAAGCCATTCTTCCGTTAAGAGGAAAGATTCTAAATGTGGAGAGAGCTCGACTGGATAGAATGTTGGGGTCTCAAGAAATTAAAAATCTTGTGATTGCTCTGGGAACTGCTATTGGAGATACTTTTGATATTGGGAAACTTAGATATCATAAAATTATTATCGCTACCGATGCCGATGTAGATGGTGCCCACATTATGACTTTGTTGCTAACTTTGTTCTATCGTTATTTTAAGGAAGTAATCGAAGGAGGTTTCCTCTATGTAGCAAAACCACCTTTGTATAAAATAACTCACGGTAAAACTTCTGTTTATGTTTATTCAGATGAAGAAAAGGATGATTATCTAAAGAAAAATAAATTGGGAGGAGCTTCTGAAGAATCTGAAGAAATGGAAGAAGAGATTGAAGAAGATTCAGAGGGGGAGGACTTAGAAAATGAAAATTCAAAAGAACTAGTGAAAAAGACTCCTAAAGTTTCAATTCAAAGATATAAAGGTCTCGGAGAAATGAACCCAGATGAATTATATGAAACTACTATGGATGCTGATAAGAGAGTTTTGAAACAGATTTTTATAGAGGATGCTCAAAAAGCTGATATTACTTTTGATATTTTGATGGGATCTGATGTTGTGCCTCGAAAATCTTTTATTCAATCAAATGCAAAATATGCCGAGATTGATTTGAATGCATAGAATCATTAAAGCCTTAAAACACTAGAACCTGCCTACCGGACAGGCAGGCATTAAAACAAAAAACAAGCAGTTGCTAAAGCAACTGCTTGTTTTTATAATTCTGGATTGCTTCGTCGAGAAAATTTTAAAATAGTATATACTATGATATATACTATTTTAAAATTTTTCTTCTCGCAAAGACGAAAATCTATGATATTCGTTACGATTAGCTTTAGCTAATCGTCTCTACGAGTTGGAACTGATAAGTTTCAAAAGCAGTCCAGAAAAATTAATTAAATAAATAACGGAACGAGAATAAATCTCGTTCCGTTTTTATTTTTAGGATTTTTTATTTAAAATTTAGTATGAAAAACTAACTGGGATTGTTACCCAAACACCTTTTTCGTTTTTGGTTGTGATTTCAGAGGTGAAGTAACTGGGTTCGCCACAAGTATTAAATTCGATTCCTATTGTATCTTTATTAAAATCAAAAGATAAACACAAAGTTGTGTCGCCAAGTAGCTTTGAAATAAAATTATTATTTAAAATTGGGGTTCCACAATTTGTTTCTAAAAAAGCCTTAACTTCTTCTTTTGTTGCAGGTCTTGTTTCCATCTTTCACCTCTTTTGATATAAATTAAATAACTCTATCTTGATAATATACTACTTTTTTAAAAAGTAAAGAAAAAACCGTAGGGGTGGAACCCCTACGGTTTTTTCTTTTTAGGTTATATTTCTAGAATATTAATAAAGGCTTTTACAATGTTATTTGTTTTATTTGATTCCTTCATTCCTCCTGTTGGGTCAACATTGATAATGATTGGCATTTGTTCACCAATTCTTAGTTTATCAAACCCAAGAGTGAATTCAATTTTTTCTCCAGGGGCTAATATTTTTTGTCCTTCGGAATGGAAAATATGAGAAGGGGATGTAGGTAGAACTGCATTAAATGTCCATCCATCAGAAGTTTTATTTCCGATATTTTTTACAGTGAATTTAACTGCACCAATTTTTCCTACTACCAATGTGCTTGTAGCTACTAGGTCATTGTTACTATTTAAATATCCAACTTCATCAATAGTTGCTTCTAGATCCACAGAACCATAAAGATTATTTATGATAGGAGTAACTGGGTCTGTTCTGTAAACTCTATTTTCTTCAACTCCTGCATTAGGGGTTATAGGAGTAGGGGAAACTGTATTTCCTCCAATAATAGGAGTAGTCGGAGTATTTGTTAGAGGTGTAATTTTAACAAAATCAGCTTCTATAACATGTCTGTCTTCTTTAGCTCCTAAAGTATTACAAGTTGAAAGGGTTAGTTTTTGAGTTTCTGAATCAATTCGAATAGCTCCATCAGCTGTATTTGTTTCTTTTATAGATGTAACTTTATATACATATGAATTATTTAAAGATTCAACAATAATTTCATCTCCTTTAGATAATGTGTCTAATCCGTTGAATGTTTTATAGTAGTCTTTTTCTGTTTCTAAGCTAGTGCTATGTCCAAAAATAAATACATTTTTATTTTCTCCTAATAAACCTGAGTTAGGATATCTTACTGCTCCAAGATTTAAAGATTCATTCAATGTATCTAAATCATTTTTTGTAGGGTTGTTAACTAGGGTGTTAACTCCTATTTTTGAAATTTTAATTCTCAAAGGTTTTTCTAAGACCGTTTCTTCTCGCCCTTCATTTATTATAATAGTATTTCCATCGTCTCTTGAGCCAATTCTCTTTAAGTAAATCATTGCTGCTGCTAAATCATATTTATTAGCTATATTACTAAAGAATTCAGGGAAAATATTGACACTATGAATAGTAGCAAGAGCATATTCGCTAGTAGTAGGGAAAAGTGCAATTATATTTTCTCTATTTTTATAACTATAATTTAAGCCTACTAACATTAATAATAATAATAGAGTAGAAGATAAAGAAAGTTTCCACCAGCTAATTGAAGGGTGATTTTTAATTTTTTGGATAAAATCAGAATGCTTTATATCGCTTTGATGCAACATTTTAAGCAACCACCAATCTCCTTGGTAGCTGTTGTTTTCTATTTCTGTTTCCATTGTGGGTAAATTTTCTGGGGGCATGATAATTTAGTTAAAAGCCTGCCTGCCGGCAGGCAGGTCTCTAAAGTCCATAAAGTCAAAAGTCTTGAAGAAATTTATTATTTTATGGATTTTAGACTTTTATTATTAATCTTTAATACTTTGTAATGCTACCATAATGAAAGATTGATGTCAATAGTTTAAGATACTATTGATTTTATTAATATTTTGTTGTATTGTTTGAGGTAGACTGTAATTTTGACAATAAAATATTTAAAAGAAAGGATTTCAAAATGAAAAAGAATTTATCTGTAAAGATGTTTTTGATGATGATGACTTTGGTAAGTCTGTCTCTTTCGTCCTGTGTTTCAGGATATCCGGTTAATGTGGCAAAGAATGAAAAATTAAAACTTAACCTAATTAAGGTTGAGGCCCGTTCTCAGGTAGATGAATCTTTAATTCGGGAAATGAAACCTGATCAGGAGATTTTTGGAAATAATGGTGAATACCTTGATTTCAGGATTTCTTTGATTGATTCAGAGGGTAAACCGGCAGTTGGCAAAAATCTGATTTGGAGGACGGTAGGTGACAATAACACGCAGATTCAAAAAACTGATAAATTAGGAGTGGTTGTTTTTTGGGAACCTGTTGGGGCTTTGCCTAACTCTATTTCTACAAGAAAGAGTCAATGGGGTCCGATGCAAAATGATATGGAAGTTAAGGCTTTCGTCAGTTTATATAAAACTGATTTGAAAATTAAAATTCCAGTAAAACTTTATAAATAAAGGAAGGTATTCAATGAAAAAGATATTTTTTATGATATTTATAGGACTTTTTTGTTTAGGTGCTATAACTGCATGGGCTGGTACAGCTCATAAAATGATAGATAAAGATTACGGCACTCTCTACGGAGATAAAGCCATAATCCAATTGGTAAAAATTGTTCAGGAAAGTCTTATAAAAGATTCTTCTGGGAAAACTCCTTTTCCAAAAACAGAATCATTTTATGGTTCTGCTCCCATTTATCTTTATACCGCTTTCAAAAAATCTGGGCATTATAAAGGTGAGCTTGTTGATTTTCCAAATTATTTGCGAACATTGGTGCCTGCCTATGATTTTGATAGATCTCGAGTTTATAGTCTTTCTAGATTCATCGTAAAAGGTGATGGAAAAAAGATTGTCGATTTTGGATTTAAAAGACCAATTAACAGGAATGGAGGAAAAGAAATAGCCTTTGCTGATCCAAAAACAGGTGCTCTGGTCATCACCGCGAATTGTATGAATGTAATTCTCGATGGTGAGAAAGTTCTTGAAACTGAAAGTAAAGAACCAGTGATGTCTTCTCAAAAAGGCTGGCTCTGTGGCTGTGATAGGAAAGAGATTCCCTTGGAAGGACCATTGGTTCTGCGGTCTAATTACGAGAACGAAACTATTGTTCTCACTCAACAAAGACAAAAAAAGATTCTCCTTCTTTGGCTTGAGGATGTTGATGGAAAAAAGGTATATATTCCTTTATCTGAAATTATTTTTACTGATGTCAATAAGGAGGGAAAAAGTGAGGTTAATTATCTTGTCCCTCTTTTTGATCCTAATAATTGCTCTATTTACCATATAAAATGGTGGGATAGAGTAGGGGGCTCTTTAAGAGGGAAACTTCATAAAGCTGAAGATGTCCTATTGGACAGCGGTATAATTAAAGTTTCTGTTAAAGAATATCCTGATATTAATTCGCTACTTATTCCTTGGAAAGTCCATTATTCAAAATTGTTTGATAAAAAGGAAGTTGTGAAAGTTAAGAGTCTTATGACATCTTTTCAAAACAATATTTTGACTGGAGATCTTGGTTCTCGAATTTTTGTTCATGACCGGCTTATTGAGATTACCTCTTTTGAAGGTCTAAAGAGCTGGCGAGCAGTTGCTCGAGGGGGGGTATTTACAGTGAAAGATATTCCTTCAGGAGAATATCTTGTCCAGATCTTTCATTTTCCAAAAGACTCAAATAAGGGGACTTTAAAACCCCAAGTTGAGTTTGAGGAAATAATTTCTTTTTAATATTTTAACCCAGTCGAGCAGATCTTTCTGCTCGGCTGTTTTTGTTTACAAAACTCTTTACAAAATATCACATTTATTGTATCATCTGTATGATAAATCAAATTAATTACATACTTGTCGTCTATGAAAAAATTAACAAAAATAACAATCATAACTACTTTGACTCTGGTTTTTTTCTCAGGTGTTTTTTCTGTTAGTGCTTGGGGAGGTGGAGGAGATGGTGGAGGTTCTTGTTTTCTAGCTGGAACTCAAATAACTATGAAAGACGGATCTAAGAAAGTAATCGAGGACGTAAAAGTTGGGGATAAGGTTTTAGGTTATGATTTTATAAATGATAAATATTTAACTAATACAGTTTTAGAATTAGAAAATCCTATTAGAAAGGAATGGTTTATTATTATTTTAGATAATAATACTATATTAAAAACAACAGATGATCACCCTATTTATATAGAAAAAGAAAATGGTTATAAAGGCTGGGGATCCATCGACCCACAAGCTACTTTCAAAAACAGTGGTTGGGGAATGGAAGTATCTCAATTACAATCAGGAGATTATCTAAAAACAGAAAATAAGGAATTAACTCAAGTGGTTTCTATTTTTAATATTTCTGAGGAAATTCAAACTTACAATTTTAAACATGTAACTAACAATAATTCTTTCTTTGCTGAAGGTGTTTTGGTTCATAATAAAGGAGGAGATTCAGGAATTGGTGGAGGTTCTGGTGGTGATTCAGGAATTGGTGGACCTGCTGGGGGTGATAGTGGAATTGGAGGAGCCGCAGGTGGTGATTCAGGGATCGGTTCTACCCCTAATCCAGATCAGACTTCTGGTCCATTGGTAGTTCAAAATTATACTCCTGTAGGTAATTTTGAATCTGCATCTTGTAGTAGTGGAACAATAACATTAAATGGTTGGGCCTTTGATCCTGATAGTATTTCACAAAGTATCGGAATTCATATTTATGAAGGTTCTAATGGTTTAAGTGGTAGTTGTGTTGCAAATTTACCTCGTGTAGATGTAAATAATGCCTATGGAGTATCAGGTAATCATGGTTATTCTTGTAATGTGCCGAATATTTCAGACGGAACTCACAGTATAACTGTATATGCTATTGATACTGCTGGTGGTGTAAATCCAGTTCTTCCAGGATCTCCTAGGGGTGTTGTTTGTGTTCCTCCTCCTACCCCTGTTGCAAATTGTGTCATAACAGCTACACCGACTTCAATTGTTAGTGGAGGAAGTTCAACATTGACTTGGACAACCACTAATGCTAATTCTTTTAATATAAATGGTATTGGACCTGTTCCTGTTAATGGCTCTAGGGTTGTTTCTCCGTCTGTCACAACAGCTTATGATGCTATGGTTTATGGTTCAGGAGGTAATAATGTTTGTTCTGCAACTGTTGTAGTAACTCAACCATATATTCCACCATACATTCCGCCAACAGTAACTCTTGCTCCCACCTGTGTTATATCTATTTCACCGTCTTCTATTATGAATGGAGGAAGTGCTACAATGTCTTGGTCAACAACTAATGCTTCAAGTATGAGTATTAATCAAGGCATCGGAGGCGTAAGTATTTCTGGAGGTTCCAGAAAT
>Ga0180007_10002689_pt1 | contig 20745 bp, 21 predicted proteins | sample MM_PC_MetaG_FD_121122 | JGI IMG/M metagenome (GOLD analysis project Ga0180007, IMG submission 121122) | Groundwater microbial communities from the Aspo Hard Rock Laboratory (HRL) deep subsurface site, Sweden - MM_PC_MetaG | ecosystem: Environmental > Aquatic > Deep subsurface > Groundwater... | reverse complement strand
TTTCTAATGATAATGATTTTTTGGAATTTAAGGATGAAATCTTAGATGAATTTGGGATTAAAATTTTATCTCCTGATGAGACTATCAGCCTTGAAGAATGACAGCAACCCCCTTGCCGGGATTCGAACTCTTGTGTGGCAATGCACCGCACGGGGGTGGTGGAGGATTAGTGCTATGCCCCGCTGGGGGTTAGCTAAATTATGTGTAAACGCCCCGACCGAGATTCGAACTCGGGTCACAGCCTTGAGAAGGCTGGATGCTTGACCGCTGCACTATCGGGGCTGATTGCTGATTATTTAGAATAATCAGTTATTAAAGTTATAATAAAACTATATATAAATCTAACTAAAAGATTGCATGTTCTTATTAAAATTGTTTAGATTCTTTATATTTTAAAGATTTTGTAACCTTTTCTAACTCTTTCTTTGACCTTTATTCCTATTTCGTCGCCTTTTTTTGCTTTTTCTATTTTTTTGTTATGTATTTGCATGCTGTCAACTGTTTGTTCAAAATCAGTTTCTCCGCCTACAAATCTTATTGTATCTCCTGTTTTTAATGGCGCTTCAAGTTTTATTGCAGCTACACTAACATGGTCAAAGAAGTTAGAAACTGTTCCAATTGATTTTTCTGCCATATATTATATAAAATAAATGGATATTTAAGGTTTTTGTTTGATAAATTTTTTGTATCTATAAAATTAAGGAGTAATTAATCTATAAGTAGTTAGAGTTGGTTGTTAGGGTTATAAATTACTAATATAAAAAATAGTATAGAATAGCTCCCCCAGGATTCGAACCTGGGTCCTTTGGTCCAGAACCAAAGATGCTTGACCGCTGCACTAGGGAGCTAAATAATAAATTTAATGGGTTTTTAAGGTATAAAAATCTTTAGGGATTTAGAATTAGATATTTTCCTTTCCCTACAATTTAGGGAAAGTTTTGAGTTGATTTGTGTGTAAAAGAATTAAGTTTTTTTCGCTTTTGTGGATGGAAAATTTTATTATTAATTTTTACAAAAAATCACTTAAAGATTCTCCAGGAAACCTCCATTGTTCAAAATCAAGCAGATATAATTTTTTTTCTTCAGGAACCCAAATAGCATTCCCAAGGCGATGATCAGAGGGTATAACATCTAGAGCTTTTACTTTTTCTAATTCTACACTAAAAGCCTGATCTATAGCACGTTGAGTTTCTTCAGGACAATCTTCTGGTCCTGTAGATGTCCCATTTATATATTGCATAACAAAAGCAGGAAATCTTCTTGGAAAAATTCCAAACTTTCTCCATTTATCATTAAAGATTTTAAATTTAAAAACACCAAAAGGCTCTGGAACATTAATATCATTATCATAAAGATATTTACAAATATCGTGTTCATGTTGAATTCTTCCTGGTTTTGTACTAATTCTTGTATACCAACTCTCTAGAGTAGCTGTGTTTGCCCAAGCAAATTTAGCAATCTGACCACCTTCAAACTTTGGTTTCTCATTAATTTTATACAAAGGACCACCACAACCTAGACTGCAAAATGGGCGTATTGACTCAGGATTCATTTCTTTTAGATTTTTTGTTTTTAATGCTTTATAATCTATCATTTTCTATTAAACATTCTACTTAATGTTTTCATCTTAATAATCCCAGAACTATTTCTGAGGCATTCACCTCAATATATCTTAGAGTATATACTTTTAAACCTTTTTATTTCCCTTTTTAGACCAAAAAGGGAAATTTTAAATGATTAAACTTTTTAGAATTCCATTTCAATTCTTAATTCCATTAAGACAAAAACAAACTTACTAATTTGCATAAAATGTCTTCTTATACTTTGTCCTTCTTTATTTTCTGATTCTTTCCATTTAAAATGATCATTATATATTTTAAAATCATTTTCTCCAAATTTTACAACCTCTTCCATATTAAATTTGTAAAATAAGTGATAGTACATTAGAAAATGTTCTTTAACTTTTTCTGCAAAATCTGTAACTTCTTTAATATTTTTTTTAGTTCTTGCTAAATGTGTTCCTATGTATTTGAATTCATCACCAAGAAGCTCAAGTATGTAAAGTGTTGAAAACATGATTGGTTTATTTTTTTGAAAAGTTGAGTCTTTTATTTTATTATTTATTCTACAACAATAATCTATAAATCTATCAACATTAATATCCATTGTGTGGATTGTTTTACAAATATTTATTTCACCTGTTTTATTTTCTTTTATTAAATCAATTATCTTATCAAACAAGTCTTCTATTAAAAGAAAGATTCTTCTTAAGGAGCTTTCAAATTCCCTGCTTGATATTTCTCCCATTTCTCTTATTATGCAGTAACCTTCTTCATGATCAATAATTTCCATTCCAATAAATCTATCAACTAATTCTGCAATCATTGGAAGGACAGGTTTTTTTTCAGGCTTTTCCCCGACTCTTGAATATTCAAAATGACTAGCATAGTAATTATAAACATTTTCATAATCTTTTTTATTTGCATCATATTTTAATTTTATTTCATCATATCCTTCTCTATAAGCAGATTGGAAAAATCTCCAAAACATTGGAACACTTAAATTAGAAATATCAATTGTTGTTGTTTTTAATCCGTTGTTTTGTTTTCCGTTTATAATTAAACTTCCATTATCTTCAACTAAATCAACTTCATCACCTGGTTGAAGATTTAATTTTTTAGTCCACTCTGATGGCAGGGTCATTGTTAATGTGTTGTGGCCTTGCTTAATTATTTTTCTTTTCATTATAATAATTACCAGGTTTAATATATATTTAACGTATAAATATATTTAAAGTGTTTACAATATATACACTAGTGAAGATATGCTTATATATATTTATATGGGAGAATATACTTTTTTATAAGGAATATTTTTAATATTGAAAATATGTTTAGATATATTCCCAATTGATAACTAATAAATATTTTTTCTTCTTATATTTATTATGGTAAGTGGATTAGTAGATGAGGTTGTAAGTGAAGAAACGGGTTTAGAGGCTTCAGATGAATTTCCTTTTATTTATGGAGTAACTGTGTTAGAGGTTGGTAGAAGTTTTTTAAGAGTTATATGTGGATGTGGTGAAAAAGAATTATTAGTTCCAAATGGGGATAGAGTTAAAGGAATTGAATATGATGATTTTTATGTATCACAATATGGAAGTCTTGCTTGTAGTGCTGAATGTTTTCATTATCGTAATAATGTTTAACTTGACTTTCTCAGTTTTGCTTTTAAATAAAAAGATTAAAATGTCTTTAACATCACCCCTTTCTATTGATTCTAGTAATTTATTAATATAACACGCGGAAATCTTTGTCTAGAAGCAAGATTGGAGCTATTGATTTAAAAAGGAATTTAGGAAAGTCTAAGTCCTTAACTATATCTTAAATATGCTAGATATTTTCACAATTGACAACTATTAAATATTTTTTTGCCTTTTTATTGTTATGAGAGGAAGAGATAGTTTAACTGGATTAGTAGCTGATGAGGATGGACTTGTAGATTCTGGAGATGGTTTTATGAAAGTCCAATGTGGGAATTGTAGTAGAGTATTAACACTTCCAAGTGGTATGGTTGCAAAAGAAGTTCAGTATGATGGTTTTTTTGTAGGAAAAAATGGAAGTATTTATTGTAATAAAAATCACAGTAAGTTATATCCTGATTTTGATTAATTTAAAATGGCATTCAAAATAATAACATATGCAGATGTTTTAGAATGTGTTAGAGAACATACTAGGGTTAAAGGTATGTGGGAATCTTGTTCTGGAGAAGCATGGGATGATGGAAATTATATTATAGCTGTAGAATCAAAACATAATATTGGACCTAATTCAAATAATCCTTTAGATATTCTTAATTATCAGAGAGTTGAGCAATTTTATGCTGAGTTACAAAGATTTAAAAGGTTAGATAGAGCAATTCAAGAAACAGGTCTTAATTTAGAAGCTGAAGAAGATTTAGATTATCCTGTTCCTGGTGATGTTGCTGATGCCTGTAAAAGATATAACTCATTTAGACCTTTAGAAGATCGTCTAGATTATGCTTCTTTTTCTAAACCTAAAGATTTATAAATGAAATTTTCAATTCATTTCTATGAAACGTTCAAGTAGAAGATGGAAAAAGAAACGTCAGATGAGGTGGAAATGGCAAAGAAAAATACTGAAAAGAGTAAAAAGAAAGAGAAAGCAGAGAAGAGGTAAGTAGAAACGTTTATAATTCTAAGCATGTTTTTTAATATATGTTTTACATTAAAGGTTATATTCAAAGAATAATTAATCATTATTTTAAGAATAAAGAGATGAATCAATTGTATACTTCTGTTACAATAAAAGCACTAGCAGAGTCACTTATAATGATTTTTGTTCCAATTTATTTATATAACTTAGGATTTGGAATATCAGCTATAGCTCTTTACTATCTTATTTATTTTGCTTCAGTTTTTGTATTTCAATATTTTCTTATGAATCTTAACTATTTATTAGGATTAAAAAAAGTATTGTCTTTAGGAACTTTTGTACTTATTGTTTATTACTTATTGTTAAATTATTTATCCCAAGGATATATTCATTATTCATTTGCAGCCTTAACCTTTGGATTAAGTGTTGCATTATATTATTCAGCATTTCATATTTATTTTTCTGAATATTCTGATAATAAGAGAGAAGCATCTCAATTTTCAATAGTAACATCTTTAATAAGTTTAGCAACAATTGTTGGACCTGTTGTTGGAGCTTTTTTTATTACAAATTTATCTTTTAGTATCTTATCTTTTATTGTTGCTTTTTTGCTTTTAATCTCAACGGTTCCCTTGTTTTATACAAAAGATAAGAAAATTAAAAAACCTGAAATATCAATAAAAAATATTTTAAAAGCAGATACAAAGAGAAAAGCAATTGCTTATAATGCTGCAGGTATCTTAAGTATAAGTACTTCTATTTTTTGGCCGTTATTTATTTTTATAATTTTAAAGAGTGTTTTATCTTTAGGAATAATAATCTCTGTAACTTCGTTATTTGTTGTCATTGCTATAGTAGTAATAGGAAGGCTTTCAGATAAACATAAAGGAAAGGTATTGAAATTAGGAGTTTCAAGTCATGCATTGTCTTGGATTTTAAGGTTGTTGTTTTTAACTCCTATTGGATTTTTTATTATGAATCTTTTTTCTTCTATTTCATCTTTACTAATAGATATTTCTTTTTCTAAATATATTTATGAAAAAAGTAAAAAATCAAAAAACATAGCAAATTATTTCTTATTTAGAGAGTTAAATCTTCTAACTGGAAGAATAGCCGTTTTGTTAATTGCAATTTTTACTGGAAGTATTTACTGGACTTTTATACTTGCGTTTTTTGTAACCTTTTTACATTTTGTCCTTTTGTACGATAAAAAATAGTATAGGAAATTAGTCGATTAGAATTTATATTTTTATTAATATCTTCTACAATAAAAATCTTTATAAAAGAATTCTGTTGTTTATTAGTAATTAAGTTAAGTATTATTAATATCTAAGAGATAAGGGTGTTGAGCAAGAGTTAGAGAAAAGAAGTATAATATAAGGATACTAGAATATGGAACAAGAAACAAATACAAGTATATGGACTGAGAAATATAGACCTAAAAAGTTTGAAGAGGTTGTTGGGCAGGATGAAATTATTAAGAGAGTTCAGAATCTAGTTAAATCAATAAACATTCCTCACTTGCTTTTTGCAGGGCCTGCTGGAACTGGAAAATCTACTTTAGCTTTAATTGTTGTTAAGGAGTTATTTGGAAATACTTGGAAAGAAAATTATTTAGAATTAAATGCTAGTGATGAAAGAGGAATTGATGTTGTTAGACAAAAAGTAAAAGATTTTGCAAGGACAAAGGCTTTAGGTAATGTTCCTTTTAAAGTTATTTTTTTAGATGAAGCAGATGCATTAACTAAAGAAGCTCAGCAAGCATTAAGAAGAACTATGGAAAATTATACTAATACTTGCAGGTTTGTTATGTCTTGTAATTATTCAAGCAAGATAATTGATCCAATTCAATCTCGTTGTGTTATTTTTAGATTCAAATTATTAGAAGAAAAAGATGTTGAAAAAAGGGTTAGGATTATTGCTGAGAATGAAAAATTAAGTTTAAGTAGTGAAGCAATAGAAGCTTTATATGAAGCTAGTGAGGGAGATTTTAGAAGAGTTATTAATTTGTTACAGGCTTCAGCTTCAATTACTCCAACAATAACTGTTGATTTAATTAATACTCTTAGTTCAAGTGCAAAGCCAGGGGATGTAAAGGTTGTTTTGGAATATGCTTTAAGTGGTGATTTTTTAAAAGCTAAAGAAAAGTTGTTAGATATAATGTTACGTGATTCTGTTGCTGGAAGTGATATTATTAAGGTTATTCAAAAAGAGATTTGGAATTTAGATGTTGATCCTGAATTAAAAGTTAGGTTAACAGAAAAAACAGGTGAAATAGAATTTAGAATGGTTGAGGGTAGTGATGAGTTTATACAGTTAGAAGCTTTATTAGCAGGATTTGTAATGGCTGGTAGGGGGAAGTAAATTTTAAAATGTCAATTATAGCAGAATATTGTCCTGAATTATGTTTAAGAGAATTTGGATTCTTAGGTAGAGAATCAGAAGAATGTTTACCTGAAAATTTAGAAATTAATAATGTTTATAAATTTTTAAAAAAAGGACAAAGACATTATTGGTTGATGGGTGAGATTGCCCTTAGAAAAACAAAAGGAAATCAAGATTTTTCAAGACCGGTTGCTTCAGTAATAATCTTAGAAGCAATTCATTATATTAAAGATGGAGAGGTTTGGACAAAAGGAACTTATAAGATTATAGAAACTTATAATCCTGAAGATACAATAGTTCATTTTGAAACAACTGATAAGATAAAATGATACCTTTAATTGAAAAATATCGTGTAGAAAAGTTCTCAGAAATTAAAGGACAAGATATTGCTCTTAGTGAAGTTAGAAATTTTTTTCAAATGTTTCCTGCAAAAAAAGCTCTTATTTTAAATGGTCCTGTTGGAACTGGAAAAACTTCAATTGCTTTAGCATTAGGTAAGGAAAATAATTTAGAATTATTTGAGTTAAATGCAAGTGATTTGCGTAATAGGCTTAGTTTAGAAGAAGTTTTAAGACCTTCTCTTGAACAAAAATCACTTTTTAGCAAGGGCAAGCTTATTTTAATGGATGAAGCAGATGGTATTACTGCAAGTGATAGAGGGGGTTTGCCTGAATTAGTTGCTTTAATTGCTAAGACAAAATATCCTATTGTAATAACTGCAAATGATATTTGGCAAAAAAAATTTAGTTTGTTAAGGAAGAAGTGTAAGATTGTTAATTTAAAAGAATTAAAAGAACAAGATATTAGACAAATACTTATTGATATTTTGCATAAAGAAGATAAGAGAATTAAGTTAGAAACTTTAAATAAAATATCAAAACAATCTAGAGGAGATGTTAGAGCTGCTTTAAATGACTTACAAAGTATTTTAGAATTAGGTGAGGAAGCTTTTGTAGAAGAGTTAAGTCAAAGAGAAAAGGCAGAAAGTATTTTTGATAATCTTAAGACATTATTTCAAGGTGAAGTTAATGAAAAGACTTTAAGAATATTTGATAATAGTGATTTAAAATTAGATGAAATTTTATTATGGGTAGAAGAGAATGTTTCATCAGAATATCAAGAAGAAGCTTTAAGTAAAGCTTTTGAAGCAATAAGCAGAGCAGATATCTTTAGAGGAAGAATATATAGGCAGCAGTATTGGAGATTTTTAGTTTATCAAAGTTTTTTTCTTACCGCAGGAATTTCTGCTGCATCAAAAATTAAAAGTAATAAGTTTGTTTCTTATAAAAGACCTACTAGGATTTTAAAAATATGGATGGCTAATCAGAAAAATGCTAAAAGTAAATCTATTGCTATAAAGTATGCTCAGCTATGTCATATGTCAAAGAAAAAAGCAATGAAAGATAAATTTTTACTTCCATTTATTTTAGATCAAGTTAATGATAAAACAAAAAGAAAATTAGATTTAGATGAAAAAGAAGAAGAATATTTAGTTGAAAAAAGAGGAGCTGTTATTGTTGCAGCAGGATTGAATAGGTTTAGGGGTTAGGCTGCTTCTGCCTTTTCTCTACCGGAAAAATAAACCTGTCGACCATTGTATGTTTGTATCAAGACTCCACTTCTTTTTTCAGTTGCTTCTTGTATTCTACCGACCTTTTCAGCAGTAAGTCCACGATGTTCTTCAATCATCCTGATTGATCTTTCTGGATTATTTGTTGTTGCAAAACCATCATTACCCATTGCAAACTGTCCGTATGCTTCTCTGTTTGATCCAAGATATGCAGCAAGGGTCACTTCTCTCCAATCAGGTTCGTGTAGATTTGATAATCTTGCAAACAGATTATGTTTTGCAAGAGGTTTTGCAAACTTTCCATTATAAGCACCACCACTCATATGAAAGACACCTGAAGCTAATCCATTGTCAACCAATTGTTTGAAGACAGGATATAATACAGTTGAAGGTGTTGATAAATAATCTAAGAAAATCTTTCCTTCTCTTCTTAGATGCCAATGTTTTCCAAAAAGTTCCGTCATTAATCTTCTTCTTGTAGATATTGCATTTGCTCTTGAATTTGGGTGGCCTTGGATTGCAATAACATAATCTCCTGGTCTAGGAATTAAAGGATTATTGAGTCTTTCTTCATCAATAGTGCTTACAACTGTGCTTCCAAGATTAAAGGCAGCTTTATGACTGGTGTATGTTTGTAATTCTCCCTTAGCTCCCTGGCATATTCCTCTTATACCCATACTCTGAGCCCTTCTAAATATTGCATTTTTAACACCTATTTCATTTGTTGGAGAACGTCTTGAGACTTCTAAGACTGATGAGAACACTTCTGCAGTTGCTCCGTTTTTTATAGTATCATCTAAACACATTGCTAAAACATCGTCGACACATCCTCTCCAATCTCCTAATCTAATATAGAGTTCTGTCTTTGTTCCTGGTCCGTCAGAGTTCACGTGGACAGCTTTACCTCTAGTATTAAAAGAAGCATATACATTTCCGTATTTTTCAAAAGCGCCTTCTGTAATAGAATCTCTTGGAAGACTAATTGCAGTACCTGAAATATTCATATCACCCTTTACAACATCTCCAAGAATTGCGTTTTCTCCATTAAGAATTGCAATCTTTTTTTCTAATGCAATATCTCTTAATTCTTCTGCTACTTCTCTTAACATTGCTTTATCTCCTTTCCTAGAATCAATGATGTCAGATATTGCCACAACCTTTGCTCCAACATATGATGCTTGTTCTATTAAAGCATAAATAAGATTGTTTGCTTTTTGTTTTGGAGTTCTTCCATTACCCACTGTAGAATGTACCACTAAATCTTGGGGTTCAGGGAATCTTAAAATAGGAAGCTGATCTGTTTCACCTACTATCTCAACTAAATTGTGGTCTATTAGTGTCGCAACAGTAATTGCTCTTAGAAGGTCAGAACCTTGATCACCTTTTTGTATCACATCTTTAGAATAATTGTCTTTAGTTATCATTTTTTGTTGCTTTTAAAAATGTCCAAAACCTCTTTCACCTGTACAAACCATTGCCATGTCATACTTATTAGCAGCTTCTATAGATTCAACATCTCTGTTTGAACCATAAGGTTGGATAACTGCTGAGACTCCTAATCTTTGCATACTGTCAATACTATCTCGAAAAGGAAAAAACGCATCTGAAGAGCCAACTGCTGCTTTAAAAGGATTATCTTTTAATTGTTCATAACCTTGAATTCCATATAAGGGATCAAATGTGATTCCTTCCCTAGCCATTGCTTTATGAATTCCTTTCATAAGAGCGAAATTTACTGCTTCAACTCTTGCAACTTGTCCTGAACCTATTGCAACGCTAACTCCATCTCTTACAAAAACAATACCATTGCTTCTTGCACCTGAAATATTTAACCACCATGAGGTTAATAGATCTTCAAGTTCTCTTGATGTAGGTTTTCTGTTAATTCCTACTTGTTGTGGATTATCCCCTTTGGTAACAACATAAGGTCTTAATATTAAATCATCTGCTGTTTTTATTGAGGTTAAATATAAGTCTTGAATTCCCATCATTCCACCTGGTATTTCTTTAAATGAATATAATCCTCTTGTATCATCTCCTTGGAATCTTGGAAGTTTATCTAATCCACTAAATTCTGCAATTCTTAAGTCATTTTTCTTTCCTTCTAAATAACTAACAACACTATGATCATAACCAGGTGCTGCAACAACATCTACAAAAAATGTGCTTTCACCTTCTAATTCATACATTGCTTCTGCAGTCTCTCTTTCTAAAGGTCTTGTAAAAACAGCTGTTCCACCAAAATTACTTAATCTGTCAGCATCTCTTGATAATCTAAATAAATCTATTTGAGACCTAGCTTCTAAAGGACTTTGTCTTGCAAATCCTGAAACAATATTGTGTTTCATTATCACAACTGCTTGTTCACCTCTAAAGAATTTTAAATCATCCATAGCTCTACCAATGTCCAGCGTATTTGTTAATGATAATCCTCCTTTTCCTTTACCATCTGATCTTACTGAAACAATATCAGTTGCTTCTGCAAGCACTGAAGTATCAATTCCATTAATTTCAGCAATAGAAAATACTGCTCCTAATTGGCATGGATTTTCTCCATATCTTAAGCCCCATAATCTTGAAAAAACAACTGGAAGTCTTTCTGGGAATTCATCTTCTCTAGGAGTTCTATAATCTCTTGTTAATTTTGTTACATCTTGTTTGTCTGGCATTTTATGCTGCATCTCCAAAATAGAATTCTCTTATTTCGTCTTCATGTCGGTCAAATTGATCCATTAAATATTGATTAATAGCTGCATCATAGATTGCAGTTTGTGAAAAAGCTTTTCTAGCTTGCATTTTCCTAAAATCAAAGGTAGTTGCTCCATCATTCTCTCTTAAATGTTCAAGAAATATAGAGTAGTCATTAGGATCACAAAGAGGTGTGCATCCTAAAAAGTTTTTTGCAGCACCTCTTAACATTGTTGGACCTCCAATATCAATGTTTCCTCTTGCTTGTTCAAAGGTACAGTCTTCTGCAGCAATGACTTGTTTAAAAGGATATAGATTAACAACAACTAAATCAATAAAACTTCCTCCCATTCGTTCAAGATATTTTTGATGAGCAGGATTGTTTCTTTCACCTAAAATTCCTGCATGGACTTTTGGATGAAGAGTTTTTACTAATCCTCCTTCCATTTCTGGAAATCCTGTATATTCTTCAACACTTAATAGGTATCTTGCTGATGCTTTTGAACCAAGAAGACCCTCTAATACTTTATAAGTCCCTCCAGTAGATATTAATCTGATATTTGAGTTTTGTGCGATTAGACCATCTACAAGTTGTCCAAGTCTGAATTTATCAGAAAGACTAAGTAAAACATTTTGAACTGGTATTAAATCAGTTACTTCTCCTACTACATCTCTTATATCTCCCATTTTTCTTATTATTAAACCTATTTTTTTATATTTATATTTATATGTTGTTAAACAGATATTTCTGAATCTGCTTTTCCTATTAGATCTGGATATTCTTCAAGTCTTGGTCTTACAACTTCTTCTAAAAAATCCTCAGTCTGTTGTTGTGCTGCCCCTGTGTATCTTAAAGGATCATCTAGATAAGCATTGAGTTGTTCTGTTGATAATGGAAATGTTGGATCATTTCCTAATCTTTCAAAAAGATTATTATCAGTTCCATTTTCTTTCATTGCAAGTCCTGTCTCTACAGAATGCTGTCTTATTTTTTCATGCAAATCTTGTCTACTATGACCTTCTCTTGTCAAATCCATTAAAATCCTTTCTGTGGTCATAAATGGAAGTTCAACCATAAGATGTTTTCTTAATACTGCTGGATAAAATGTGAGAGGTCTTTGTTTATCTGTTGCAGTCTGGTTTGTAATGTTGTTAGCAATAATCAATGCAGCATCTGCTGTTAAAAATATTCTTGGAATTATCATTCTTCTTTGAGCAGAATCATCTAAAGTACGTTCAAGCCATTGACCTTGTGCCATTCCATAAAAATGATTTACAGTCTCTGTTAATTCTCTGCAAAATCCTGTTAATCTTTCACATCTCATTGGATTTCTTTTATATGGCATTGCACTACTTCCAACCTGTTCAACTTGAAATGGTTCATCAACACATTTCATACCTGAAAGCAATCTTATGTCAATAGCAAATTTATGTAAAGAAACACCAATTCCTCCTAATGCTTCTGCAACTTTAGTATCATGTTTTCTTGGATAAGTCTGGTTTGTAATAGGATATGATTCTTCAAATCCTAATTTTTCACAAACTAATCTATCTAATTCTCTGACTTTTCTATAATTTCCATCAAATAATTCTAAAAAGCTGGCTTGGGTTCCTGTAGTTCCTTTTGCACCTCTTGCTAGAAATCTTATAGATTCAACAGATTCTAAATCTAATAATAAATCTTGTATATAAGAGGCCACTCTTTTTCCCACTGTTGTTGGTTGTGCAGGTTGTAAATGAGTATATCCTAGACAAGGCATATTTTTATGAGCTTCTGCAATCTGAGCCATATTATTAATAACATTAACTAATCCTTTTTTAACTAACTGCATTGCTTGTCTTTGCTGAATCAGGTCAGTATTATCGCCAACATACATCGAAGTTGCACCGAGATGGATTATTCCTGCTGCTGTAGGACATTGTTGTCCAAATGCATATACATGAGCCATTACATCATGTCTTATTTCACTTTCTCTTTTTCCAGCAACATCATAATTAATATTATTTTGTGCTGCTCGCATCTCTGCAATCATTTCTGGTTTTATTCTATCTATGCCCAGTTCCATTTCAGCTTCAGCTAAAGCTATCCAACATCCTCTCCAGCCTTGAAATTTAAAATCATCAGAAAAAATTTGTTGCATATCTTTACTAGTATATCTTCCAACTAAAGGTTCTTGATATATGTCATGTCTCATTTTATTTATATTGTTCAACCTCTTCTACAAGATTTCTTTCTTCAACGCCATAACTTTCAAGTTTTTTTCTTCCAATTTCTCTAATTGTTTCTCTTAATTCAGGTTTTTGATTGGATAGTATTTTTGTTGCCATTATTGCAAGATTTTTCGTACCAAAAACTTCTGCTGCTGGGATTTGAGTATATCTTTTAGAATTATGCTTTATTTGAGCATACCTTACTGATTCCCAATCATCTGGTCTTAGATTTGGATCTGCTCTTAATAAAAAACTTCCTGTATTAAGGGGTTTAGTATCATTTCCATAAGCTAAAGACATTGCATTAGGATCATACCCTTCATTAATTGTTACTCCAAACTCATCAAGAATTTTTCTTAATTTAGCATCATTTATAGGATTTTGTTCAAGAATATTTACTCCAGGAACGTCTAGATTAAGAATTCTTTGAGCTAAGGTTAGTACATTTATTTTTTGTTCATCATTTCCATTTAAATAACTATCTCTTCCTCTTAGAGAATTTAATCCAACTGTTGCTATTGCAGCATGTCCAGAAGGAAGCATAAAAGCTTGATAAGAATTATTGTCCATTGGAACTGAAAAAATTGGAAAGGTTGTTTGTGTTGCACCTAAACCAGGTAATACAAATTCTAAACCCCCTTCAAGAAGTGCAACTACCCTATAATCCTTTTCAGCAACTTGTTGCATAGCTTTGAAATAAACTTCAGCTCTTTTTGGACATCCATGAGAAGACATAACAACATCATCAATAACCCCTATTCCACTAGCCCTCATATGGTCTTTAAAATCTACACCTTCAATCTGAATACCTTCAAAACCAGGATCATTTTTGGATCCTGAACCTAAAAATAATATTTTGTCCATTTTATGCTACCAATTCATAACCTGCTAGAGTATCTAATATTTCTTGTCTTGGATTTTCAATATTAGGAACTTCTTTTCCAGTTATTGTTTTTGCAATTCCTCTATAAGTGTCAGATACTTCCATGAATTGATCTACTGGAACACGGTAAAACTCAGCAACTATTTTAAGTGCATCATAGTTTGCTTTATCTGTAAATAGTTTTGATAAAAAACCAGATTTAAATCTTAAAAAATCTCTAAATCCTTCTTTAGAATTCTCAACAACATCTCCTTGTTTATATCTTTCTCTATCCCAGAATCTTGATGAATCTGGAGTAAGAACTTCATCAATATAAATCATTTCCCAATTTCCTTGAGGAGTTCGTATATAACCAAATTCAAATTTAGTATCAACAAATATTTGGCCAACACCATTTAATTTAGGATCTGCCAATGCACATCCTTGTCTTAATCTTTGTTCATATAAAGCAACATCTTCAGGAGATCTAAAACCAAAAGCTTCCCAGTTATCTAAAATTTGTCGTCTAGTTATATCTACATCATCTTTTTCAGGAATTCCTGAGATTCCTCTCATTATTCCTTTTGTAGAAGGGGTTATTAATAATTCATCTAACCTCTGGTTTTTTTGCAAACCATTTGGTAATTTTACTCCTCCAAATTCTCTTTGGTCGTCTTCATCATAGTGTCTCCACATACTTCCAGTAATATATTGTCTTGATATTGCTTCAACCATTATTGGTTGAGCTTTTTGCACAATCCAGACTAAAGGATGAGGAACATCTACTATATGATTTCCAGCAAGTCCTACTCTATCAAACTCATCAAACCAATATTTAGAAGTTTGATTTAATGCAGCTCCTTTTTGAGGAATTCCATGCAAACCTTCTTCAGCTTTCCAGTTAACATCAAATGCAGAAATTCTATCACTAATAATCATAACTGCTAATTGGGTTTCAGGATGAACTTTATACCCTCTTTGTTCAGTAAGTCTTTTACTATCTTCAGGAGTTAACCAATAAACAGATCTAACTTTTCCATTGTGCACATCTCCTTCATGTTTTATCTGGAAATCATTAGTTATTGCTAATGCTAAATTTTCCAATTTACCCATTTTATATTTTTTAAAGAAGGAAATAATATATAAGCTTTCTGGGTAAAAAGTTGTTTAAAATAAGTAATAAAATTTTTAGAAGTCTGTTGAACTTTTAGGTTCTTCGTCGGTATTTTCAGATTCTTGTTCATCAGTTGCTTCTTCTTCTTCTGTTTCATCTTCTTCTGCATCTCCGTTGCTTTCTCCTTTTCCTACTTTTTCAAGACTACCAAATTTTCCACTGGTGAGCTGTTTTTCTCCTTGAAACTCATTAACATAACCATTTACAACTTTAACTTTATCACCATTATTAAATCTAGCAACATCATCATTCCATAGAGTTAATTTAATAGTTCCAGAATCATCTTTAAGAATAGCATTTGCAACTTTTAATTCTTTTCCAAATTTATTAAAAGTTCTAGTTTCTCCTATTTCTTTGAGAGTTCCTTCAACTTCAACATTTCCTTGACCTATGGTTAATTCAGAAATTTTCATTTTATTTTAACAATTCCCTGCTGTAGCAGCACCAGTAGTAGCAGCGTCAGAACTTAAAGCTGTTTCACATTCTTCTGGTGCATTATTAAATGCTTCACAAATTGCAGCTTTGTATGCTTCAGCAGTTCTACCTGTATTTACTTTTACTCCATTTATAACAAGACTTGGTGAACCAGTTACTCCATATGCTTGAGCACGAGAAGCATGTTCTGCAATTAATGCTTCTCCTTTGTCATCCACACAAGACATAACTGCTGTATCATCAATTCCTAGAGATTTCATTAATTTAACTGATTCTGTTTTATCACATTCAATATCTCTTGTTGAACCACAATTAGGATAAATAGTTTGCACAAAACCAGTTGCATATTTCCAGTATTTGTCTTTAGCAACTTCTTGTATACATGCTTGTATTTTATTTTGTTGAGTTTCATAAGCTCCGTGACCATCATAATAAAGAACACCTTCAAAATCTGCGCTGTCTCCAAGCAAAGAAACTACTTCTGCTAAAGGTTCTTGAGCTTGAACACCATATGGGCAATAGCTCCATATAAATAATTCAGCTTTTGGTTTATCTGATTTTGGAACATCTACAGGTTCTTGAGTTTGAGGATTAGTATTTGTTTGAGTACTGATTGGTACTGCTGCTTGAACAAAATATTCTGCATCTTTTGTTATAAAAACAGGAATTTCTTGACTATTATAACTAACAGTTATTTCATATAAACTTCCTAAATCTTCGTTAGATACATATTCAACCCCTCCACCTGTCATTGAATTAAGATAACCTGTTAGTGTTTCTCCTGCAACATCTCCACTAACTGTACTTTCTCCAAGACCTTTTCCACTAACTAACATTACTAGTAATATTATTGCAATAATAGCAACAATTATAGTAGCAAACATCCAAGGACTTTTTTTATCAGGATTATTATCAATTCTTACTTCATTTTTTTCAGAATGATGTTTATGGTGTTTGTGATGATCTTTTTTTTCATGATGTTCATGATGGTGATGTTCATGATGTTCTCTTTTCTCATCTTCATCATCTTCATCATGTTTGTGACTTTCTTCTTCCATGTTTTTTTTAAGATGAAAAGGGTTTATAAATATTGTGGTAGATATTTCTTTTTTATTTTCATTTTCATATGAGGACTTTTGTATAAAAACAATTAAAAACAGGCTTATCTTAATAATATAAATAAAGAGTTGAAGAGAAACAAAAAAATGCCATATAATATAATTATTGGAAGAGATAAAGAAGATAAAAAAAGATTTGGTGAAAAGGGTTTGGTTTATATAGGAAAAGGTTATGTTAAGATGGGAAACTATACTTCTCTTTCAAATAAATTATATTTAGATATTGTTAGAAGTCATGTTATTTTAATTGCAGGGAAAAGAGGAAGTGGAAAGTCCTATACTATAGGAGTTATTGCTGAGGAATTATCAAAGTTACCAAAAGAAGTTAAAGAAAATATTGCTCCTTTGATTTTTGATACTATGGGAATTTTCTGGACAATGAAATATAAAAATGATAAAGATACAGAAGCTTTAGAAGACTGGGGATTAAAAGCAGAAGATTTGTCAGTAAATGTTTGGGTGCCTTCAGGTCATTTTGATAAATATGTGGAAAGAAAAATTCCTGTTGATAAAAGATTTGCTTTAGCAGCTAATGAATTAGATATTGAAGATTGGGTTTCAATATTTGGATTAGGGATGATTGAACCTGTTTCAGTTTTAATACAGAAAATTATTTCAAGATTAATGATTAAAAAAGATTTTGATCTTGATGATGTTATAGAAGAGATTAATAATGATAAAGATATAACTGATGATACTAGGAAATCAGGGGTTGCATTGTTTGAAGCTGCAAGGTCTTGGAAGATTTTTGCAAAAAAAGGAGAAGAAAGTACAAAAATCAGAGAGTTAGTTGTTCCTGGTAAGACAAGTATATTAGACCTTTCTATTTATTCTTCTACGTCTTCATTTAATGTTCGTGCTTTAGTTATAGGTTTAATTTCTAGAAAGTTGTTTAATCAAAGAGCTTTAGCTAGAAAACAAGAGGAAATGGAGTCTATTTATCATGGAGTTACTAGAGGAAAAGGTTCTAGAAGAAAAAAAGAAATGCCTATTGTTTGGCTTTTTATAGATGAGGCTCACGAGTTTTTACCTAAAGATGAAAAAACTCCTGCTACAAATTCTTTAATACAGGTTTTAAGAGAAGGTAGACAGCCTGGAATTTCAATTGTTTTAGCAACTCAACAGCCAGGAGTTATTCATAGAGATGTTATGACTCAGTCTGATTTAGTTCTTGCTCATAGATTAACTAATAAAAATGATATTGAAGCTTTAAATGAAATTATGCAGACTTATATGTTAGAAACTGTTCAAAAAGAAATGAGAGAGCTTCCTGATTTAAAAGGTAGTGGTATTATTTTAGATGATAATTCTGAAAGACTTTATCCTATTCGAGTTAGGCCGAGGTTGACTTGGCATGGTGGTGAAGCTCCTATTGCTTTGGTTGAAGAAGATTAGAAAAATTTATAAGGATAGAAATAACATTTTTGATTGAAGTTCATTTTATTTTTGTAAATTATATATTGTAAATTATAATAATATTTATAAACCTCTATTTTAATAATATGAACATGAAAATTAATAGTAGATTAATTGTTTTTTCTTTTCTTATATTATTATTAGTTAGCTTAATCGGAGTTGTTAGTGCGAAAAATGTTGTTAAGGAAAATACCCCTCTTCCAATAGCCCTTCTCCCTGATCAGACATTTTTAATAGATATTCAAGATGGTGAAAGTGATTTGGTTTTTCTTGACTTTGATGTACAAGTAAGGCAAAGTGGGAATCATTATTATTATAAATTAGGAATGTTATCTGAAACTGATTGTAATGAAATTGAAGGTTATTCTGAGCCTATACATAGTTCTCAAAATATAGTAGAAGATATTTCTTTGTTGCCTGACGGAGATGTTAGATTATGTTTATTAGGAGTAAAAGTTAAAGGAGATGTTATTGTTTATGGACAAGGCCTTGATAATCCTACTGTTTATGAGTGGTATAAAGATACAAGTTATGCAGTTCCTCCTGAATTATTTAATATCTTTGGTCCAACAGGTATTCTTGTAAATCAAAATCCTGAGATTAGTTGGGAAGAAGCTGTTGGTGCTGATTCTTATGACTTAACTATTGCTTCAGATTCTTCATGTTTACTTGCAGTGCAGAGTTATCCTGATTTAACAAGTACAAGTAAAGTTCTAACTACATCTCTTGCAGATGGAGATTATTATAGTTGTGTAACTGCGAAAAATTTTTATGGTTCAACAGAGGCTTCAAATAATGGACTTGCTTTTAGTGTGGATGTAACACCTCCTGATGCTTTTTATATTTTAAGTCCAATAGGGACAATTGATGATAATACTCCTGAAGTCAATTGGGAAATTGCTGCAGGAGCAACATCTTATGATTTAATTATTTCAACTCTAAGCGACTGTAGTGTTGCAACTCAGGAATTTTTAGACCTTAGTGCAACTTCACAAGTTTTAGCTGAACTTGCAGATAATACTTATTATACTTGCGTAACTGCTAAAGATGATGTTGGTAATTCTATTGATGCTTCAAATAATGGGGTTTCATTTGTTGTTGATACTATACCTCCTTTTAAGCATCTTATCTTTGCAACAGAGGTATTAACAAATATAGGTAGTGGTCCTGATTCTGGGTTTCCTAATTTTTATGGAATAGATGAAGCAGATTATATTTGCACAATTTCTGCTTGGGATGCTGGTTATGTTCCTGACTGGAATGGTGTTGATATTTTCTATAAGGCCCTTCTTTCTGACGAATCTGTTGATGCTCGAGATCATATAACAGTCGTAGGACCTATTTACAATATGAATGGCGATCTAATTGCTTATGATGCTACAGATTTGTGGGATGGAGATATTCAAAATCCAATTGCATATGATGAAAACGGAAATGTTATTACAGGAGATCTTGATGTGTGGTCAGGATCTAGTCTTAATGGTACATGGAATACTGGCAGTTGTGGCAACCACTGGGATATACAGGATGATTTTTACGAGGGAACAAATGGAATTCTAAGCCTCAGCAATGAGTTTTGGTTTGATGGTGCATCATCAGTTTGCACTGGTGCGGCTCATCTTTATTGTGTAAGCCCGCCTATAGCTGTAGAATGATTTTTAAAAGTTTTTGTTATTAAATTGATAATTATTAATTTTAATGTATTATATTAATCTCTTAAAGGGGATTAATTATATAATTAATAAGATTATTTTAACACCTTAATTTCAATCCTATACCTATATTTAAAAGGAGCAATATCTCCTGCTTTTGTTATGTTTGTTATTTTAATTTTTCTTTTTAGATTTTTTGCTTCTTGTTCAAGCTGGTTTGTTAAATCCTTTAAATTATCTTGATGTGTGAATCCGTGATAAAATATTATTGTGTTTTTTTTGCTTACTAACAATGCTTGTTCTAAAAATGTATTTTTAAGATTAGGACGAGCCATCATTATTTTGTCAAACTTTCCAAGTTGTTTTAATGATTGTTTTGTTATTTTCTTTTTTACATCTCCTTGGATAATCTTGATTTTATTTTCAGGAATTTTATTTAGTTTTAAATTTTCTTTAAAATACTTACAACAATCTTTTCCAATTTCAATTGCTGTAATTTCTCTTGGTTTTGATAATTTGTATATGACAATTGGATAAGGTCCTACTCCTGCAAACATTACAAGAACCTTTTCTGATATTTTTATTTTTTTTGCAACTTCTTTTCTGTCGTTAGATAGTCTTGGAGAAAAATAGCAAGTTTCTACATTAAGTTTAAAGGAACAGTTATTTTCTTTATAAACTGTTATTAAATTTTTTATTCCTGCAATATGTTTTGTTTTTATTGTTCTTAATCTTCCTTTTACATCAGTTGCTTTTTCTACAATTGTTTTTATTGAAGGTTGTTTTAGAAGGTGTTTTGCTTGTTCTAGTTTTTGTTTTTTTGTTTTTCCTTCTGATTTTATTATTGCTATGCTTCCTATTATATCATATGATGCCATGTTTAAGATAAGATATTTTTTACTTTTATTAAAAAATCTTCTGAAGATAATATTGCTTCTTCACTTTCTTCTTTAGAAAGATTAGTCTTTTCTAAACCATAAAGAATATTGTGCCTTTCTAATTGATAATGATAGAAAGTATTTATTAATTCTTTTGGAATTTTGTTTTTATATTTTTCTT
>Ga0180007_10002687_pt1 | contig 20752 bp, 20 predicted proteins | sample MM_PC_MetaG_FD_121122 | JGI IMG/M metagenome (GOLD analysis project Ga0180007, IMG submission 121122) | Groundwater microbial communities from the Aspo Hard Rock Laboratory (HRL) deep subsurface site, Sweden - MM_PC_MetaG | ecosystem: Environmental > Aquatic > Deep subsurface > Groundwater... | reverse complement strand
GTAAAAAACAAAATCAGATCATACGGCGGTAGAAACTGAGCAATAGGACCTTGGAGAAAAGGATTTCAAAAACGCAGGACAACTATAATGCTATGAGATTTGATTGGTTTCAACACCCTTTATAAGGAGCTTGGAAAGTTGCTGGTATTTTTTGGACGGCATGATTCCCATATTATGTGCCACTCGCATAAGGGCGAGCAGCGTTTTTATTTCCACATCCAGATCAAAAAGCATGACCAGCTTACTCTTGGTTGCATTGGCTTTAATAATCAATCTGAGCCCAGACCACAATGCCGTCCGGATCTCCGCCCCAAGTGTAAATCGCTCACTTTTGGGGATATGCCGCAGGGCAACATAGGCGTATCCGATCATATCTTCCCATTTTTGTTGAATTTTCAGCGTACCGTATTCTGCCATTGTAATTAAATCCTTTTCAGATATTCAGGGTCTCAGAAGTCAGATATTCAGGGTATAAAAGCGGGGAAAAAGCCGAAGCTCGCGCTCGGGCTCGACCGGACGCTGCCCAAGCCCAAGTTGCCAGGGCCAGCGCTGGACGTGAGGCTCCAATGGCCGCCACGAACCGGGACTCGTTCTCCAGCAGTGTCAAAATAAAAGGTACCCACCGGATCTGAAGTGTTATAAGGATCAATCAACGCTTGCTGCATCCGCTGTTTTGTCGCTGTGGCCAGTGCATCAAAATTTGTAGTCGTGGTTAAGCCTTTCCACGCACCAAAAGTTGTGCCTCCGGTTGTTTCAAGGGTATCGGCGGGTGTACCAAGTTTTGTTATGCCGCCATCGTCCGCAATGATAACCCCCTGGTCAACCCAGTCCGCCTCTACGGCTGAAAAATTATTATCATTGGGCATAAAAAACTTTCCGTTCACAATTTTCATGCCATCAATCCATTTATAAACATTGCCGACCATATCGGATATGCCGGCCAGGGTATTATCATGCCGCCATGAAGCGGGGCCGGATCCGGTCAAGGTTCTGGCTGTTCCGGAAGCCGTGCCGGGTGCAACTTTATCCTGTCTACGGCCTTGCTCATGCACCTGATCATGGTGTCTCCCATAATATGTGTTACCCCTGGGCTGGAATCCGTTTTTAATGCACCACATGGCCACGGCAGCCCACTCCCAGTTTGAGAGCAAATGCCACCCTGGTCCCTTGGCGGTGCAATATCCCTTTGCAGCATCAAAATTAATACTGGCGGCCGGATCAACCCCGGGCAAAGATAGCGCCCGCCCGTCCTTGACTATTGCCGGATATTGGCCGAAAAAAAACTCGGATTTTTCAACACCATTAACAATGAACGCCGGATGGACTCCGGTTCCAAGCCCAACGTCGATATCCTCAACATTAAACTTTGGTATCACGACCATGTAAGACGGATATCCTTTGTCATCATACAAAACTGTTACTTTCCCGCCAGTGGCGGCTTCCACGGATGCCCTCAAAGTATCTCTAGAATATATAATCATTTGAATCTCCTAATTAAAAATATTTTAATTGTGATATTACCATAATCTAATTTTGATCTGAGCCGAATCGAGCGGTAAAGACGTAAAAATCTCCTGTTCCTGGCCGTTATCACCCTGGGTGATCTCGCTCTGATATTTAACCGCTGGGAGAAGCAGGCTGGCAATGTAGCGGTCCTGATTTCCGGGGGGCGATGACATAATTTTCACATTGCCGGTGGTGTCCGTTACAATATTTATTATGGTGGGAACATCGGCCTGATAATCTGCACAATCAACCATCAATCCCAGCATATTGAAGACAGTCCCGTCCTGCTCGAAATCAGGGTAAGGCCCTTTTCCAATATATTTTATATCCATATTAATCACGCCCCCAATCGCATAGTTGTATACCTTACAGTCACCACATCAGCAGTACCCGTTGTATACAACGTAAACCCGTTTACCAGCCGCCCCTCTGCCAACACTTCTCCGATTTGATCCATACCGCCCACGGCAGAAACGATATCGATACCAACTTTATAACTATTGTCTGGATAAATATTTGTTATGCTGACCGATTTATTCGCGGCCGCAAGAATAAACATGGGCCAATCTGGTTCAACCCTTCTTGTATCTGTCAATGTCACACTTCCGAGATCTGGGTCTGTGGCCGCCGTGTTGCCAATTGGCAACGTAAGACTACACACTTCAACACCGGCGCTACCAACTGATTCACCAAATCCTGTGATCCCGGCAACAATGGCACCACTATAAACAGCCAGATAGACCCGACATGTGGCCACAGCCCCGGTATCGTTATCCGGGACTGTTATAGTGCCATCCAGCACCTCAGGTACGCTGTAAGTCCGCCCGAGCATAAAAAGAAACCCAACCGCGATATCAATTTCCCGAGCAGTTGACTTGCTGGCAACACAACCAGATTTAACACCTCTGTTATAAATGATCACTTTGCCTTGTTGCGTGAAGTATGTTCGAAGCCTCTCAATTTCCCGGTTAGCAAGCCCGGCCATATCAATCGCACAGGTTATAGCCCCGTAAATTTCATTTGCGAAAGGAGAATTCACCGCAAGCCAAATAGTATCATTACTTCCCGGCTCTGACGTTGTAACGTCTGCCAAATTCACTAAAAGCTGATATATTGTATCGCCATGGCCAACTGAAGCTGGTTTTGCGAGTGCACCCGCTAATGCAGACCACTTCCCTTTAAAATTAGCCGTTGCCGCCGCTGTGGCAGCCGCAGTGGTTGCAATTCCCGCTTGTGCCGTGGCGGTAGTAGCCGCTGCAACCGCTGTCACTGCATTTGTGTTTGCGCCGATTGCCAAGGTATTGGCCTTATTTGTCCAGGCGGGCAATTTCGCGTCAAAAACATCGGATTCATCGGAATAGGTTGTCGGACGTTTTCTGGATGGGACGGGGTTTAAATCTATGTCTATTAAATCAACCATTATGCTCTCCTCAAGTCATGGTCATGCCAATTAGTTCTACATTTATAATTGAGTCTTCCAAGTATTCAAAAACGGTGGTGGCCCGTTTATAATAGCCATATGTCAAATAGGGTCCTTTTATTGTCTCTATCTCGGTAGGTATCCACACCACCGGGGTGGCGCGGTATGTTTCAAGAAATTCAAAGACAGACTGTAAAATAGAATTGTCTATCGTCATTTCAACATTTGTTTTTTTTGTAAATGACCGCTCAACAACCTCAAGATTTCCCCACAAATCCGGGGTAATATCTGAGTAATTAACTATTTCAAGGGATGGGGAATATTCAGTAACGCCAGAATACTGAACGGCCCCAAAAACTATCTCCCCACATTTAGCGGTGGCTGTATCTGATTCCGCGTTAATTTTTATTGAGAGGACAGCGTTACGGTAAGGAGGCAGATCCGTCTCAACCGTATGCCTGGTCATTAAAAACGGAGCAAACCGATATGAATAAGCATCGAACACGTTGCTTGTACTTATCAAGCTAACCGATTTTTCATATACAACCCCTTCCACAGGGTCGGTCATGGTTATGTCTATTGATGAGGCTTCAAGTTTGAAAAAAGATATGCCAGACACGATATTCCCCGGGGTCAGGGTGTATTCTATTGATCCTGTGCGCTCGACCTGGCTGCCTATTTTGACATCGAATGGGGACCATGGAGCGGTTGCACTCGGGATGCTCCAATATAAATCAATAGAGGTTCCAGTCGGCGTGTTTTCGATATTCCCCGCCTGTAATGACTTATATTTTTTATGATCAGCCGCCACAATGACGATATCATCCTTTGCATATGTGACCAGGGGATCATATTCTGGGTATGTATATGACCGAAATACCCACCACTCTGGTGACGGTTCCGGGGTGTTTCCAGCGTTCTCGTCCTTCAATGACTCATATATATCCAGCTTTATTCCATTAACAACATGCCGGAAATCCCCTTTAGCATACGTCATGCCAGGATCATATAATGCCGGTGCGATCTCATGCACATTTGTGCTGGTCAAAATATCCTCAGTCACAATTATGGGAACTATATTTTTCATGCTGTCCTTGTGGCTGGCATTCCGCGGTCATTCCAATCCTCAAGAATACCGGTATACCGCTCTATTTTTAGGTTACTGATTGCTATTGATTTTCGCTGTACCTCATTTTCTTTTTTCATGGATTCGGTTTCTTTCCGGAGCAACTTGATTTCGGCCATTAGCTCACGTGGCCACTCCTGCGAATCAGGGATTGACCGGGCATTTGCAATGGCGCGAATATTTGCCAACAAGTCGATATTGTAATCGTCGGAAGATCTTGGTTGATCGATGATTTTTACGGGGATATATCCATTTTCAAGGGGCACAATCCCTTCTATTCCGTGCAGGGTGGCCGTATATCCTGTTACTGGACCCGAAGCAATTCCGCCTTTGGCATATTCGCGCCCTTCATTTTTGCCGAATTGAAAATAGTGCATTGATGCTGAAAATGGGTAAACCCCACTCGCTATGGCTTGAGCTATATCAGGATTTTTCGCTAAATAGGATTGTTCGAATTCAGGCGTGCCAAAAGTCCGTCCTTCAGCCGATCCATATGCCCACATATGCCAATTCACATATTCTGTCGCTGTTGGATTTCCTAACGCTGCGGCATTTTCACCGGATAAATATGTCTGATATACATCTGGATTTGCTGCAAAGTATGACTGAACCGACGGCACTACAATTGCCGCTTTCCTGGCCGCCTCCTGGGCCGCTGCCTGTGCCGCTGCAAATTGTGCCTGTGCCTGCACCTGTGCCGCTGCAAATTGTGCCTGTGCGGCCGCTGCCACAACCTGTGCCTCTGCCTGTGCCTGTGCCGCCGCGGTAGCCTGTGCCTGTGCCGCTACCTGTGCCGCCGCTGCATCCAGATAAGCCGATTTAAGATCTAATATGCCGTTTTGGATACCGGTAAGGGCAGATATCTCTGATTCATACCAGCTTGTTTCAAGCGCGGTTTTGGCCTGATTATAATTTGCTTCGGCTTGCGCCAGGTTTGTTGTGAGTTGGTTTGCGCCGGTCAACAGGTCAATCTGAGATTGATAATCGCTCATATCCAAAGCGGCTTTTGCCGCCTCATAATTCGCCCGGGCCTGATCCATGCTCACAACGTCATCAGAGACACCATCAACGGCATTAACGATCTCCTGAAGCAGGTTAGCCTGCTCGTCTGCCTCGGTGATCTGGGACTGCGCAGCCGCCTCCATGTCTGAACTGATCCGGGCGGCCAGGGCGACATCATTACTATAATCAGCAAACCCCCTGCTGCTATTTTTAGAAGTATCAATAAACCGATCCAAAGCGGCCGGTAAATCAGAAAAGGCATCCGTATCTCCAGACATGGCTTGCTCAACCAGTTTGTCAACATTGGCCAAAGCATAGTCCCGGGAGTCTACAATCGGGATGGAATCAATATAAAGATTGTCCCGGAAAGACCATAGGCTATCGATTGCGGACGATAAGCTTGAATTTATCCGCTCTTGGACGGATATTTCATCTTCCAGAAGTCCAATATAAGTGGACTTAGAATCATTTAAACCGGTTGCCAGGATATCCAACTCATTTTCCAGGAGACTGAGATAATTTGATTTTTCTGCTGACAAATTATCTTCAAGGATTTGAAGCTCATGTTCCAACCCACTAATATACGCGCTCTTAGCTGATTGGGCCGCATTCGTAGCTGTTTCCAAAGCGGCTGTTGCCATAGATGCGTTATCCATCGCGGAACTCAAGGCCCATACTTCCTGTTGAAAAGCAATTATAGGCTCCGCCAAGTCCCCATATGTTTCCTTGAGAGTTGAAATTTGCTGTTGCCTGGATGAAGCTATCCCTACTGAGTCCACCAGTCCAATGAGATTATGATACTCTGTGGACAGATCTTGCATCGCTGCCACATATTCGGACATATTTACTGAGGTTACTTCAATGATATCCTCGAGATAGTCATAATAGTCATCCGCAACCCCGGCCAAATCGATTAGTTTGACATACAATTCTTCCCCTGCGCTATTGCTTAAATCAACGGCTTCAATGGCCGCCCTGTATGCTTCTCTTGTAATAGGTAACATCGCACCGGACGCGCCCAAGGATGACGTAAGAATCTTTTTTATATCAGCTTGCTTTTCCGCATCTGAATAAAAATTATTATAGTAACTTTCCGTGGCATCTGTGAAATTTTCTAAGCCCCCGGCAATATCCAAAATACTTTGAGAAAATTTGATGGCCAGCGCCGGGACATCAGAATTTTCAAAAGCATTTCCAAGTTTATCAATCGTATCAAGGACAACCACTTTTTCAGTTGCTACCCTGACCGCAGTTTCCATCATCCCTTCTCCGGTTTCTTGGTATTGACCGATCATCGACCCGAACAATGTGCTGGCGGCTGTGTCAGATATGCCGGATATAGCAGCGCTCAAGGCTTCGTTTATTTCATCTGCTGTTGTCAGATTTTTAAGATCAATATCCCCGATACTAAAAAGATACCCCTGGACGGTTGCCACATCTTGACCCACAAGATCCGCAATACCGACAAAAGAAGATCCAAGGTCAGAAAAAATATTGGTTAACATACGGTCTACATCTTCGCCAAGGTCCTGGAGCTGTTTTGTGTGCGTATATTTATCACTATGAAACCACCCGCCGTCCTCAACTGTGGTAACATTGGCATATGATTTTGCGTCTACCTGGCCACCGGACTGTAAACCACCGATAGAAATAGGTGCGGCCGTTATTCCCTGGGCACCCACTTCTGTTCTTGTGGAACCGCCAAAGATACTGCCAACGATACTGGAAATAAAGCTACTGCCCGGAAGCCAGCCCACGAGACTGTCGATTGTTTTTTCTATGCCCCCTGCAAACTCTCCAACTGAGATCCCCATATCACTGGGAGCAAATCCCGTCCCGCTCCGGAACAAATTACTGACCAATCCCGTGATATTTGAGTTCAGATCCACCATTTCGTCGTGAATGCCCTGGAGTTCCGTATATTCATCCAGGTGCATATCTTCCAAAAAATCCTGGGAATTTTTAATGGATTCGCTCGCTGCCCCGGAATCACCCAAAACAGATCCGGTTACAGATTGGGCTTTAACCGGCACATAGGATGATCCACCACCACCACTGCTTAATGACCCGCCTATTTGCGACAAAATCCCCCCCATCATCGCAGCCATGGAAATAACCCTCGGGATTGCAGTATAAGGATCTCCCTGGCCCGCTGCCGTCACAGAAACAACGGCATTCGAAATGGCTTTTTGAAGATTCATGGCAAGCTCAACCGCTGCAAACCCCATTTCTATGTTGTGCATATTTTCGCGTGCTCTGGAATTTTCTGCAAAAAGCTGAGAAGTAGTACCGAACATTTGACGATACCCGGACATCTGGTCCGTTATCATACCCGATTCTTTTTCAGACAACTCTTTTAATTTTTTTGTGCGCTCGTCCGTGTCATCAAGGGCAAGCGCCTCTTCCTTGAGCTTGTTGATTTTGATCTGATTCTCGGCCTGTTTTTCAAACATGGCATTAAGATCTTGCATGGATAAAACCGCATTGTTTATGCCGTCTGCAATCTCGTTTCCGAATGATTGGCCGGAAAATGTACTGCCGGAAATGGATGCTATGCCGTCTTCAATGGATTTTAATTTTTTGTCATAATCTTCTACCCAGCCTATGCCAGCATCAATATCATATGTATCTTCGATGGCCAGGGCCATTCTGTTTTGGAGATCTATATTCCTGTTTAGGGCAAGGGCTTCATTGTTGCGGGATATAAGCATGTTATCAATGGCGGCTTGCATCTCATTGATGCCGCCATTATCAATGTCGTATGCGTCGGCAGCCAACAAAGAAGCATCTAAAATTTTTTCAGTGATTGCCATCTCTTTGTCAAAATCCGCCTCCCGGAGCCTATTTAATTCTGCATAATATGCCGCATCGATCCCGGACTTACTAAGATTATACTTGCCGGCGGCGGCAAGCATTTTCTCGTAATTTTGTTTGGCTATTGCTTCTCCGTATTGAGTTTGGGACAGCGTATTTTTCAGGATGTAATTTTCTATGGCGTCCGCAGCTGTCTGAGCTTCTTTGGATAAGATCTTAACATTTCCACCGGCTTTTTTGGCTCCATCTGAATAACTATCCCAACCCGTGGTATGTAATGCGTCACCTAAGTTACCAGTAGATTGTGTAGTATTGTCAAATTTTGTTTTTAATTCTGCCAATCGTTTTTGTAATTTTTCTAACAAAATCTCGGCGGCTATTATTTTTTGGGATTTTTCGTCGCTGATTAAAAAAGAATCACTTGGTCCCCATTTTTCCAATGAACTTTTTAGAGAATCTATAGCTGATTGGACTTCATCAACATTTGTTGATAGCAAAGTTGATGAAGGGATCAAATCTGGATTGATTATATTTTTTAAATTATCCCCGATTAATTTAGTCGATGCTATAAAAACCCCAACCGGGGTGGAGCCGGTTAATATCCGGCCCAAAAGACCCAGCCCGGCTGCGCCGACCACACCCTCTGGCAAGGAATCATAAATTTCCTTTATCCCTAATACTTGGGTGCCAATATTTTTAATATGACCCGGAACATCCTGGGAAATAAAAGTTTTATTCTGCCCCACCCAATGGGACATCTGGGTGACCACCCCTTCAATTTCCGGAGCCAGGCTGGCCACCACTGTGGTAAACTGGGTCTGTAGCTGCTTGGTCAAGTCGTTAACAGCTATATTGGCGGCAATAGCCCCCTGGGCCGTTTCTTCGGCCAAAACAAAACCCATGTCATGGGCATGTTTGGAAAACGCCTCAATGGCCCGGGATCCTCCGTTGATCATGGCCACAAATTGCTCACCGCCCTGGCCGCCGAAAATCTCATCCGCAATCCGCATCTTGCTGGCATTTTCCATGCCCTGCATTTTATTGATGATTTCAGACAGTAACGCCGGGGTGTCTTTTAATTTCTGGGTCAATTCCGCCTGGCTGTATCCCAGGCGTTCAAATGCCTCCTTGCCGGGACCGGATCCTGTGACAGCAAATTCCTCCGCCCTTAAATTCAACTCTTTTAACCCGTCTGTCAGGGCTTCCTGGGTGACCATGTATTGACTGGCCGCATAGGTCAATTCCTGATATGCCTTTAAACTGACACCGGCCATGGTGGCATTTTTCTGCAGTTCCGCCGTGGACTCCATGGATTGCTGGACCAGGTATCCGAATCCGGCACCCGCCAGGGTGGTGACCGCCCCATTCAAAGAAAATACATAACTGCTCAAACTCCGGCATTGTTTTTCAACTGCGCTGAACGCCTTGCCGGTGATCTCTCTGGCCGTTAAAATTATTTCAAGTTTATTGTCCATGTTTAAATCCTTTTTCCTGCCATTTTCAGTCTGAAATTTTTAGAAATATTTTCCAGGGCCGTATTTTTATGAGTCTGCCAGAAAGGATCCACAATGGGTCTGGCAGGCGTCCTGAACTGGTGGGTGGCCCGTTTTAAAAAAAAAGGGGTCTGCTGGCCTTCCATACTGCCAAGCATTCCCCCCCGCCACACAATCAGCCGGCGCAAACTATCAGACACAGTGCTGGGAAATCCAGTCTGGTGGTATTGCGCCAGCCTCCGCCAGGATTTTGAAACCGAATGGGGACCCCGGCCCGGCTGGACAAACCCCACCATCATTTTAAAAGGATTGGCGGTGGCAATATTGTACCGGATCCCATGGACCAGCCGCGCCAAAGGTTTCCGGTTGGGGCTCTGGCGTTCTGTCCGGCCGCCATAAACTTCAATCTGCCTTACCAGCCGCCGGGCAATAAAGGACAAAGGGGCAAATGTTCTGCCCCCCGGGGCACCCTGCTGGATCTCTTTTTGTAAAAGATTTTTAAGCCGGAATCCCTCCACCCGCACCGCAGTGACCTGGGCCTTTTCCGCTTCATTTTTCTCGGCTTTCAACCATTTTATGGTTTTGCCAACCCCGTCCAATATGGCAGCATTATTGGGTCCCGACATTTAACATTTCCTTTTCTAACGCCTTAATTTTTTGTTCCAGGCCCCGGGACCGGTAAACATCCAGATCCCTGCAGGCCTGGCGGAATTCCGCATAATCCAGGCCGATAATTCTATCCAGCCCTGCCCGGACCTGGGTTTCTATTTCTTTCCAGACAACCCAGGCCTCAGAATTTTCCGGCACCAGGGCCGGGGGGGATCCCCATGGGCAGGTCTGACACTGAATCCCCCGTTTCTTTTTATATCCACCACAGGTGCGACAATATTTTATTCTTTTTCTGTCGTGGTGCCATCTGTAGTGTTCCCGGAGTTTTTTTCCTCGTCTTTATCTCCATAGGTTTCCTTGAGCATTTCAGACCACACCCGCTTGGTTTCCTTGGCATCACATTCTTCCATGAATTCAAGCGCTTCCTTGTCAAGGACCAGCTCCAGACCTTTGTCTACGGCATCGTCACACTGGGCATAGGTGGGCATGCACCCCAGGATTGAATACCCATATGATTTCAACTCCTTTATTTCCTTTTTTTTCAATGGCCGCACGACTGCCTTGCAGGTCAACCCTGTATCACTTCTGGTAATTGTCACGTCTCTCATTATGCATGTGCCTCCGCATTGGTAACCGTGACCACAACAGAACTGGCCTCGGTCGCGTTATCGTAATATCCCAGCCATTCCAGTCCAATAGCGATCCCCTGGGGACCGTCAATGCCGGGGTCTGTTTCATTGTACTGGGCCTCAGGGAAGAGCAATACAATCTTGGAATCCGCCGCCTTGGTGGCAGTGATCTCCAGGGAAGTTTCCGTGCTGTTGATCGCTTTTTCCAAAAGCACGGTATCTTTAAACAGAAAATTATTAGTCCCGCCCACCTTCATGATCCCGTCCGGGATGGTGCCCAGCTTGCCGCCCCCGCCGATCAGGTATTTACTGGTGTCCGGATTCCAGCCGACATTGAAAGACCAGTCATCTGAGTCCGCAAAAGAAGCACCCCCTTCTTTGATGGTGGTATGGGTATTGTCCAGGGGCGACAGGGTGATCACATCTGGAGCAGCATCAAATGATGCGGAAGCGATGGTTCTGGCAGACCCAACAATGTCCAGATTCAGCAATAGTTCGCCTTCCCCTCCCACACTGCCGGAGATGCTGGAAATCTTGCACCCGGTATACTGAAAATATTTGGGGGTGGCCAGATCCAGATACTGGTGTTCAATGGAGATTGATCCCCGTTTGGTGATACCGGTCATTTTAAAAGTGTGAACATATGGGCTGGCACCGGTGGTGACCAGACTGTTAAACGCCGCTTTTAACCAATACCATACCGCCACTGAATCAAGGGGCACCGTGATCTGTCCGGCAACGGTATAGTTTCCGCCGGTGGGTTTTACCGGGTTATAATCCCCCCGCAAAACCGCACTACTGGTCTTGTTCCGGGTGGCTTTCAAGGTTGATTTTATAATGGGTAATTCAAACCCGTCCGCTGCCAATGTGCCGAACGTACTTTCAAAGCCCATTATAAGTTTTGATAATGCGCCGGTTGCTTGTTCTGTCATGATTTTTTACTCCTGTTATTATTCAAATGGATTGGTCCCGGTTGTCCAGATTTCAGACAAGACCAGCACCATGTTTGCAGATACAAAGGGAAATTGATCAATGCTATTGTATTCCGTATCCACGCTATCAATTTTCAATCCTGCCGGAATCGCACCAGCGGCCGCCGAAAAAACCAGTTTCCGGAACTCCTCGACCATCCGCCCCCCCACAAACCGAACCACACCCGCAACGCTTGTGGTTTTTCGATCATCATGCACCACCGCACTGATCCCAAGAACATGACCTTTTTGTGGGCGGGACAATCCACCGGATTTGTCCATGGCACCAATAACCACAAGGGGGCAGGCAGATGCCGGCGGTTGTTCCCGGCTATCACAATTTTCGAACACTGTATGATTTTTGGCATACTGGGCCTGACACCAGGCCCGGGTCCCGGCATCCAGGGCAATGGTATCCCCCAGGACGGATATGATGGTGTTTATATCTGCCATGATGTCACCCTTTCGTCCCGATTGATCGGGATGACCCAGATATAATCATCCCCGGGGATTTTGGTCCCCTTGTCCTTTTGGGCGGACACGGACCAGGTCACCCCGTCAATCACAAAGGTATCCCGGTAATCCGGATCTGGCACCTGGCTTTTCTGGACGGTAATGGTGGCCACCCGGGCCGGCTGATCTGACTGCCCATCCCCATAATCCACAATGGCCTGAATATTTATCGGACCGGTACCCGGGTTATAGGTAACGGTCTGGGCAAATTCATCCGTATTGAAAAATGTGGCCATGTCATTTGCCAATGTGTCCTGAAATAGGCTCATGATACCTGCCTTTCCAGGTCAACCGCAAACCGTGCCAGGGCCTGAACCCGATCAATCCAGCCAAAAAAGAACCGTTTCAGAATCGGATTCTGCCGGCACAACCAGGCATATTCAAACACCCGGGTCAACAGATAGGTGTGAATCAATATCCCGGGATCAGTATGCCGGACCCTATCCAGGGTAACGGGACCTGCAATCCCGTCAACGATCAGCCGGTGGCCGATGGTGTTCAATGCCCGCTGCAGCAGTTTAATACTCCGGGCCTTGCCCATGTTCACGGCCGTGTCCAGAAGGATGGCCCCCACGGCCGGGGAATACTGGGAAATATTCAATGGCTCATAAAAAAAGGCCATGTAAAACTCCCGGGCCTGGGGTTCTGACAGGGACATAATATCATCCGCATCAATATCCCCGTCCTGGTCCAGATCCGAAAGAGAAGGATCCACGGTCTTCAAAAACCGCAGACTGATACCATACTTGGTGGCCCCGCCCGGATCATTGGGATCATTCACAAAACCGCCCTCCTGGGCAATGACAAAATCAAGGGGATGCATCACAGAATCTCCTTTTTTAAACGGTTTAAAAATTTTTCCTTAAGCAAGATCAAAACGTCCCTGGAGGCATACCCGGAAATTGCAATAACAGCGCTTTTAAGCCCGTCCGGAAAGGCAGTGGTCTGCAGTAAAAAATGAACGATCAGCCCGACAAACGCCGCCGTGATAATACCCACCAACAGCCACCACCAGGAGAACTCCTCTTTCTTCCGCTGCAACTGGGACACAACCCCGCCCAACACACTCAAGAGAATAACAGGCACCAGCTTGATGGCCGCGTCTATACACTCCCGAATGCAATCAGGCATTGGTTTGCTCCTTTTTCCAAATTTTCCAGGCCTCATCCCGCTGGCCCGCCGTCACATCATACCCCAGGATCTCCTCCATGGCCGCAACCTCCGGGGCACCGGATCCCGTGACCCGGCCCGCCTCAATGGCCTGGCCGGCTGCCCGGGCCAGTTCGGCCAAATTCAAAACGGCCGGATGTTCCCGGACCGGGATTTCCATTAAAGGGGCTCCCATAGCAGGGGCTTCCATGACCGGCGGGACGTCATCATCCATAAACCCCCGGACCTGGATGCCTTGCCCGATCCCGTCCGTTTCCCCTATCTGCCCGGGAATCTCCATGGAACCCTGGCCAGCCGGGTCCGGATCATTCTGCAGGATTTTATCAGCCAGGATTTTCTCTGCCATTTGCTCTGCCATGACAGCGGCCCGAGCCTCGATCCGTTCCGCCACCTGACCTGCCAAAAATTCAACGGTTTCCGGGGTGGGCTCCACCTTGGACAGGGTCATCTTGTCCGGGTTTTCAAGCCCGATTCGCTCCCCCTTCTTGAAAAACACCTGGCCCAATATTTCATAAACCCCCTTCCGGCCCTTGACCGGTTTCAGGGTTCTGGACCGCAAGGCCGCCTGACGATCAGACAGCCCTATCAATCCTGTGAACAACTCCAAAATTGCGATGGTTATATACTCAAGCATTTTTTTTGACTCCTCACCTGGGATTGATATTACGCCATGGTCACTTTGCAGGCACCCTGCCACCGGCCCAGACCCACGGCCCGGCTGGAATCTATGCCGTACTGATGGGCCTTGTGCTTGAACTCATGTTCACTCCCTTCCGCCAGGACCGCCAGCGCCACGTCATATTCCTCCTGGCGAATCAGGGGTTTGATTTTCCCATCTGCCCGGAACACGGAAAAACTGCTGGTCCAATCTGCCAGACGGACATTGGGAACCACCTCAATGGAAACATTCTGCTGTTTTAGCCCTTCCATGGCACTCTGACTGGCCGCCACCTGGGCCGGGGTGGCCACGGCATTCAGGGCCGGCATCCACAAGGACATGGGGGTCATGACCAGAAATTTCTGGGCCATTTCGTTCATGGGTTCTCCCTCTTCGTCCTTAAACCCGGCAATGGCCGCAATGGCCTGCATGATGCTCCACTGCATCTCCTCCACGCTGGGTGCGGTAATGGACCCGGACACGGCCGTAGGCAATTCGGAAATATCAATGGTCAGGCTGTTAGACTGGGTGCCGGACTTGCCCTCTGTATGGTCCGTGTCAAAGAAAAACTGGCCGTCATAACAAGGAGTGGAATCTGCCAACAACAGCAGGTCAGACAAAAGTTTTGCCCAGTGTGTTTTTCCCCGGCCGGCAAACTCCTGGATACGGGCCAGGATCTGACCGGTCTTATCCCGCCGCATATCCGAAACCAGGATTTCCAGGGTGGCCTCATATAATTTGTTCCGGATGGTCAAAAAGTTTTCTTTCAGGCCCTTGGCATGCCTGCCCCCGATCCATTCGCGCATTGTCGGACTCACCCCGATCCAGGGATATGTTTCAATGGCCGAATCGGAAGGGAAATAATTGGCAATCTGATTAATCCAGCCCATGCCGTCCAGGGCCTCCAATTCCATGAAGTACCAAGCGATGACCTGTTTTGATGTGATTTTATCCATTGTGCTTTCCTCTTTTTTAAAATTATAAAAAAATGTTCATTTCAGCTGTTATCACCGCCTGGTTTATCCTTCCGTGGCCCAGGTTCCCACCATTTTATCCACCATGGGACCGTCCGCATGGCCCAGCCGCAACCGGACATAATCCCCCCGGCAGGCCGTGGCCTTGGTATTGATCAGATCTTTGTCATTGGCCCCGGCAATGTCCGGACCCATGATTTTGTCATCCGCCACCGGAGACACATTCACGGCCACGGTGCCAAAGGCCCCCAGGTTCACAATGGTGCAGGTAATCGCCACGGCCGTGGCCGGCAGGGTGACCACCTTGGCATCCGCCGTCACAAAAAAGGCCTTGCCCGTGTCCTGGACATCCAGGGTTTTATTATCTGCCACCACTTCGCAGGTAAGCCCGGCCCAGGGATCCATAAAATTGTCCACATCAAATTCCACGATCAGCAACCCTGAACTCACAAACCGCCGGGAAAAACCGATGAACACCCCGCCAACCGGGGAAAAAGAAAAGGTATCGTCATCCGTGGCATAAATCGGCAGGTCCACGTCCGTGATCACCGCCCCGGACACGGCCAGCTGAACCGACCCGGCCTTGATCGTCCGGCAGTTAATGGCAGCCGCTGCCCCGGCTGAATTGTCCGCTTTGGACTCTGCAAATCCGCCAAACCGGTCCGCACTGGTCAAGGGCCGGATATGGCCGGATGATTTCACAATGCCGCCCACGGCCCCCTGGTAAATAATATCCGCCGCAATGACGGGAAACTCGTTCCGGTTACCCAGTTCGTAAGCCCGGATGGTATCGCTTGCTAATGTTGTCATGATCTAAAACTCCCGTTAATCAGTAAAAAAAATTTTCGGCCGCCCAAAACGGTGTCCAGTTACTTGTCTCCCAGCACCTTTACTTTTCCGGACTTCGCCGCTTTCACATAGGCCAGATAGGCGGTCTTGCTGCCAAATTCCTGCTGTAGTTTTGCAGATTTTTCAAAGGCCGCAGTGGCCTTTTCTTTATTAAACACCGCCCCGTCCGTTTCTGGATCAGCCAGGGTTTCTGTTTCCGGGGGAATGGCCGCTGCCACCGGTTTGACGCCACCGGATTTCAAATGGGTCAATGCCGTGTCCCGGATCTGCCGTTCCGCTGCCAGAACCTGCACAGCCGCCTCGGGTCCCGTGGTCTTGCCGTCAAACATCAGGGTTTCAATCAGAGCCTCATGACCCAGCATGGCCTGGCCCTGGACTCCCTGAATCCTGGCAAGTTCCGTGGCCGCCCCTTCGGTTAATCCTTCTGTTAATCCTTCCGCCCTTGCCGCCGCCCGGATTTCAGCCAGCAGTTCCGGGTTTTCTGATTCCAATAATGCCAATGTAATTTTCATAGCGTCACCTTTCTTGGGTTTATGTTCAGACCCTGACAATTCGCCTTGGGCCACTTCGATAAATTTTGTAAACGTGCAAACACTGGTGCTATCATCCGCGCCCAGGGGAACAAAGGAGGTTTCGGATACCTTTGATGTCAACCAGATTTCCGCCGGACCCGCCAGAAGAATGCCGTTGACCTCGGCCTCGGCCCCGGCCTCCAGGGATAAAATACTCAAAGGATCCACCCCGATACTGGCCTGCCAGGGGAACCCCTCATCCGCCAGGCCCTTGACTTCTTTGGCCACATCCGTCACCCCGGAAAATTTTCCCTGAACAAAAAAGGACCCGTCCACCCAGGATTTATTTGAATGACCCACAATCTGGTCCCGGCGATGATCCCGGAATATGGGCATTTCATCCGCCGCCTGTATCCCGTCCACCACCACGGCCAGCTTGCCCCACCACCGATCTACCACCGCCCCGGTATAGGCCTCCATTAAAAATGTTTGGCCCGGGAACGTATCCGCCCCGGCATCCGCCGCAAAATTAACCGGGGTGGTCAATTCCATGTGGGTGCATTTTGCATCTGATAATTTGATATTTGGGTTCATGGTTCTGGTATCTCCTCTTCTGGTATCGCCTCTATGATCAGTTTGTCCGCGACCTGTTTTTTCCGTTCCTTAACCTGCTGGACATGATTCTTTTCCCAATCCCCGCCGGTCAGTTCTGCCGTTTCCCCTGCCAGGGTGGACAGCCGGGAAGAAACCCGGGCCGCTGCTGCCTTGACTTCGGCCAGTTCGTTTATCTGGCCCTTGGCTGGGCCGGTAAAGGTCCCCGCCAGATACGCCTGACGAATCCCGGGATCGGCAAAATAACCCGGTGCCGGGATCCGGCCGGATGCCACGGCCTCCCACATCCATACTTCCTGGACTGGCCGGAAAAAACTATCCACCAGCAACTGCCGTTCGCTCTGGACATACTTCCACAATTCCACCAGGGCCGCCCGGGCCGCTGAATAACTGGCTGTAAAATGCTTAATCAAAATTTCAAAGGGAAGTTCCAGACCCGCCCCGATCTGTCGCAACACCGCCATGACAAATCCGTCATAATTCACATTGGGCCGACCCGGGTTTGAATCGTGGATTTTTTCCCCGGGGTTCAATCCCACAATCAGCCCGTTGCCCAGTTTCAGATCCGCTTCCCCACCACCAGCAGCCGCCCCGCCGATTTTCCGGATCAATTCGCCGTTGCTGCCCAGATTTCCCGGGTCCGATTCCACAAAAACCGTAAAAAATCCGGATACCACCGCCGCCATGATTTCGGCCTCGGTATACCGGCCCAATTGTTTAAACGGTTCGATCACCGCCGCCAGGTCCGGAACGCCCCTGCTCTGGCCCGGCCGGGTGGGATCAAAAAAATGAATGATATTTGGCAGGCCGGTTTGTTCGTTCCAGGCATCCCGGATCTCCCATTTTTTTTCTTTAATACTGCCCAAACGGCCCGGGTGAACATTCAGGATATGATATTTTACCGGTGCCCCGTCTTCATCCTTTTCAACGCCCCCGGCCAGGCGGTCCGTATCCGGAGCATTGTCTTTATTACATACCCTGTCCGCCTCAATGACCTGGAGTTTAAGATCGTAGATCACCCCCGGCCGATTTTTATGGACCAGCAAAATAAAAACGTCCCCGTTCTCTTTTTGCTGGCGATACACCAACCGGGTCAGGGCACGGCCGGTCAGGGTCCGGGTAAGGTCGCACGCCTTGGTATTCCAGAACAATTTCCATTCCCGTTCAATTAGATTTTCCAGATCATCGGCCTGGTCATCTGTCAAATTCAAAACGTCCCGATCCAGCTGGCTGTGAAATCCCAGCCCGGTGCCCACCACATTGGTGACCTTGGTTTTAATGGCCCCGCCGGCCAAAGGATTGTTCCGGCACAGATCCCTGGACCGCTCCCGCAAGGTGGGCAGATCTGCCAGGATATCCGTGTCCGCGTCCGCCATGGATGCCGTCCATGATTTTAATGTCCGCTTGACCCGGCTGGCCCCGTCATAGGAGGACAACAGTTCCATCGCCTTCCGCGCCCGCAGCCGACGCATACCGGCCCCTGGGGACAGATACCAGATCACCCGGTCCAGGAGATTTTCCCGGCCGGGTGATTCGGTTTGTTGTTGTTTTGGTTTCATAGCGGGGTTACCTCAAACGCCGCAATCCCGCCGCCGTTGGTCAGCTGAATGACTTTTTTCTCCCAGAAAATAATATTGTCCCGGATCTCCTGGGCATTGGCCCGGGTCAGTGTCCGGGTCCCCATGGTGTAACCCTGCCCCCCCTGGACCGCGTCATCTGCTGACATCCATCCGTCCAATTTTGCCTGGGCCTGTGCGATTGTAATTCCTGCCATACCCACATCCTTTACATTTTAAAATCCCCGTTAATGACCATTGTAATTTTCACGTAATTTTCTAATGGTGAAAGTATACACCCGGTTTTTGACGATTTTTTAAAATGAGCTCGAAATGATACCGAAATGACACCGAAATGATACCAAAATGATAGGTTAAAGTTCTTGACAAGGTTTTTTACAGACAAAAAAAAGCCCCGACGAGAACCGCCAGGGCCTTTTTTTTAAGTCTTCTTAAATCACCAAACAGCACCCGCTAAATCAAAGCTGGTTTTTCATTCCTGAACCCCATTGACCGGTCCATTGGTATAATCCAGCAAAAACTTTTCAACATTGACTTTATGGGCATACCACCGCCCCCCCTCGATCCGCACCGGCAGGCCCGCCTCGATAAATTTTTTTAATTTTCTGTTACCCACCCCTTTTAGGTATTCCCGGATTGCTTCCTTGCCTTCCAATAACCCGCTTTGATTATCCATTCACCCCCCTGCTGATCACCCGCCGCCCACCGGTTGTATGGGCCTGGGCTTTTATAATAAAGGATAAACTGGGCATCCATTCCGGATCTGCACAGGCATCTGAATAAATTTCACAGTCCAATAGATGGTTATCCCGCCGGACAGACTTCCAGGAAACCGTCCCGTTTTTATCCTTTTGTTTTTGTTCGGCCAGAATCTGCCGGGCATACTCCATACCCGTATCCGCATGCAGCGTAATCACCTGACTTTCCCCGGCCACACGTCCCAGCCGCCAGTGAAACAACTCCTTGAACTTATCCGTGTCCAGAAAATAGAGAACCAGCCCCCCGGGGATCACCCGGTTCCCCCGGGTCATTTTGTCGATCACCCGGGGAGTGACTTTTTTAACCTGGGCCGTGGATGCCCCTTTGACACCGAACACCACCCCCCGGCCGTGCAGCCGGAGCCATTCATAAATTTCTTCGGTCTTGCTCCAATCATCTTCTTTATTTTTTCCGCCGCCCGTATCAATGGCCGTCCGCCAGATCCCCATGGTATCTCCCGGCTGCCCGCCTTCCACCGGGTACTGGGTGTCAAACACCAGGGTTTCCACATCTGCCCAGGTGGACACATATCCATATTGTACCCGATGGCTGGACAGATCCGCCGTCCAGGATTTAACAATAAACCAGAACCCCTGTTTCTGGACATCGATCCCACACGTCAACGCCACCGCATCCCGGGGCACCACCCCGGCGGGCAGATAATTTTTATGGGCCAGGATCTCCTCCTCCTCTTTTTTCACCACCACGTTTTCCCAGGGCAATGCACAATAAGAGTTTAAAAAATCCTGGTGCTTACCGGGATCCGAAAGGCCCAGCAAAAAAGCGTGAACGATTTCCCCAAACGACACAAAATACGATATCCAGGCCGGGATATGAAACCCGATACTGGCCGGCCTGAATTTCTCCAGATAGGTATCCATGGATATATGGGTCCCCCTGGCGATCCACACCCCCAGCTTCACCGCCCGGTTCCGGGTTTGTTCGTTCCACTTTCCCTGGCAGTGTTCGCACTCATACCAGGCCAGGCTCTTGTTTTTAATTTCCTTGGCATCCGCCCCGGAGCCACCCGCCCATTTAATCTTATCAAAGGCCATCAGCTGGATCTGGCTGCACAAAGGGCAATGCACCCAAAAATCAAAAATCACATCCGATCCAAGTAACGCCTTCCAGATATTGCCACTGCCCAGGGTGGGAGTGGAAATCTTGAAAAATTTGGATATCCACCGAAAGGTGGTCAACCGTTTATCTGTCAGTTCCAGGGGACCGGTCTCTGTCTTACCCGGATCAAACCCGGGTTTGTCCACTTCGTCCGCAATGGCATACCGTACCGGTTTATTCGCAATACTGGCCACCGACCGCGCCCAGCCAAAGGAAATCAGCATATGCTGCAGCTTGATCCGCACCGCGCTTTTATCGTTTTCCTGGCCCGTGAAATATTTCCGCAACCGGGGGGATGCCTGGATCATGGGCACCACCCGGTCCTTGGCATTCTCCACCGCTGTTTTTTCATCCGGATGTACATACAGCACCGGCCCGGGTGCCCGGTCAATGCAATACCCGATAAAATTATGCACCGCCTCAGATCCGCCGGTCTGGG
>Ga0180007_10002685_pt1 | contig 20769 bp, 25 predicted proteins | sample MM_PC_MetaG_FD_121122 | JGI IMG/M metagenome (GOLD analysis project Ga0180007, IMG submission 121122) | Groundwater microbial communities from the Aspo Hard Rock Laboratory (HRL) deep subsurface site, Sweden - MM_PC_MetaG | ecosystem: Environmental > Aquatic > Deep subsurface > Groundwater... | reverse complement strand
GTAAGTGGTCTAAAATAGTGGACGCTATGAATTTACCGAGGGCTGTGTTAGCCTCATGGGACTTCTCGGCCCCGTTGAGGCAGGGCGTGGTATTGTTTGCTGGTCACCCGATTAAAGGGCTGAAGGCGATGGGGCCGATGTTCAAGTCATTCTTCTCCGAAAGTTCAGCCAAGGCGATAGAAGCCTCCATCCACACTAGCGAGTATTATAAACTGGGGCAGAAGGCGAACCTTTATATTGCTAATCTGGGCACGGCTACCAGGCTAGCGAAGAGAGAGGAATCGTTTATGTCCTCATTCGCTCATGCCGTCCCACTGGTTAAGAGGTCAGAGAGGGCGTATGTCAATTTCCTGAACAAGTTGAGGCAGGATACCTTTGACGGTATAGCAAAGTCATTTACCCATGCTGGGCATACTGAAGGCGAGATAGCCACGCAGATGAAACTGGTGGCACGGTTTATCAATAATGCTACTGGCCGTGGTTCTCTCCCGAAGACGTGGGAGAGCGCCGTGCCTCTGCTTAACACGGTTATGTTTTCACCTCGATTGCAGGCTTCCCATCTGATGATAGGGGAAGAACTGGTGAGGGCACTCGGTACAGTTGGCGGTAATATATCCCGTGGTCGCTCACTGTTTGCCAATAACCCTGCTGCTCAGGAAGCACTGAGGTCTATCGTATCTTTTGTCGGGGCGAATTTAAGCCTGCTCACCCTTTTACAGATGTCTGGTGCAGCCAAGATAGAGTTAGACCCACGCTCTACCGACTGGGGCAAGATACGGATAGGAAACACCAGGTTAGACCCGTGGGCTGGTTTTCAGCAATACGGGCGGTTGATAGTGAGGCTTGCCACTGGGCAGGCCAAGACGGGTGGGGGTAATGTTCAGGATATAAACAGGTTGTATGAAATACAGAAATTTGGCAGGACTAAACTATCCCCTGTGATGGGGTTGGTAACCGACCTGATGGCGGGGCAAACCTTAATCGGGGAGTCCTTGACCCCAGAAGAAGTAAATATGAGAAAGCAGATGTATAATCGGTTAGCCCCATTATTCCTGCAGGACTTATCCGATGCCATTGGTCAGGAGGGCTTTCCCACAGGATTGATAGCACTGCCTGGCGCTTTCGGTATGGGTGTGGTTTCTTATGGAGACCAATTTCTTAATCTTAAAGGGAAGACACCACAGGAATTAAGAGCGATATTTAACATAAGGAGTAGATAAAATGCCGGAACCGAAGAAAAAAGAATATAAGTGGCCATTTGTTCCGCCAGATGAAACGCACCCATTTGGTTCTATTGCTCCCTTTGGGACTGCCGAACAATGGCGGAACTTTATCAGAGGGACAGGAAGTGGAATTGGGAGAGGTGTTACTGGAGCATTAGATGTTTTTAATCCTTTCACGCCATTACCTCCATTCCGAACAGGCGGGATACAATCCTATACCCCCCCCTTGGGAACTCCGATTACAATGGGAGCTCTTCCCATTCCATCACAGACAATGGCAACTACTAAGGGAATGACGGCTGAGGATTATTACATCAAGGTTGTTACCGAGATACTGGATGATATGCTCAAGACGGGAGAAATCCCTAATGAGAAAGCATATAACGCCAAGTTAGGTGGGGTAATGAGGCAGTTATCTATTGAGGGGCTTAATTCCAGCCTGCCTTATTATGAGACGGTAGCAGTAACCCAGATGACCCCAGAAGATAAGAAGGCTTACTTTTCTTCTAAAGAAAACGCCCCTGCCAGACAGCAATTCTTAATTGATACCATCGGGGGGATAACCAGTGCCAAGAAACCAACAATACCCGAAGGTAACTTTACTTCTGAGGAGAAGATAATCCTGCAGCGAGCCATATCCGAGGAGAAGGTAAGAAGGGGGCAACTGGAAGCCAAAGCTGCTGAAGCCCAATTTCAGGCGAGAGAAGGCGGAACTACAGATTTCTATGCGGAACAGCGAAATATGGGTAAGGGGGTAACCGTAGACCCTGAGTTACTGCAAAAGCTGGCTACTCAAATAGCGGAAGCACAGCAGTTAGGTATTAAAACAAGCGGTTACGAGCAAGCATTACAGAAAGCAGCCGAGGGGTTTCAAGGGCAAGGGGCCTCTTCGCCACAGGCCATTAAATTAAGGCAAACACTATCACGGATAAAGAACCCTGAAACCAAGAAGGAATTTAGTAAATTACTATCCGGAATGGGTGATAAGGAAACTGCTTTTGACCCTGAGCAGTATATTGGCAACCAGATGGTAGCCTTAAATGCACAGATAAAGGCAGTTCAGGCGAGAACTCAGAGGGAGGAGGGTAGCCTCTTAGCCTTTGAATACCCAGAATGGTTTAAGAAGTTTCAGGCGGAATATCAGGTGGGAAGAGCCAGATTTCAGGAGGACATACCGAAGGCGGTTACAACGGATATGGCCACTGCGTCTGATTTATTTTCCTCGTGGGAGAACCCTGCATTTCAGGAGGCGGTAACCAGTGGCATGGCCTCTCGGATAAAGCAGTTTCCAAGGTTGTTCCCTCTCTTTCAGGAGCAGCCGATAGAGGAGAGGAAGAAAGGTTTTTACCCATGGGTACAGGAGAACCCATTCGCCAGAGTTGCCTACGAGAACAGGATTAACGAGCTTACCCGACCCAGAACGGTAAATACCCCCAGATGGCTACCAGCAGGGCGTTAAAACGCTGTGTGGTAAAATATATATGTAGCACCTTAACAATTTAATACCGACATTAGCAATAATGGAGGGGGCTTGCGTTTACTCGTAAGAGAAGCGGTAGCCCCCTCTTCTCTTTGGGCAGGGGCAAGCCCCCCAAATAAATAAAGGAGGGAAAGTTATGCCTGAATTAGAGAAGAATGTTGAAACTGCGGCAGAGAAGGCCGATACCGCAGAGGAGCAGACAACTCAGGAGGACATAGCAACAGTAAAACAACAACTTGAGTCTATCCAGACAGAAAAGGCTAGTCTTGAGGAGAAGTTAAGGCAGCAGGAGGAACGGGCTAAGGCGGAGCAGAGGAATGTCTCCAAGAAAGAGCAGGAACTCCAGAAATATCGGGATATGAGGGCTGAATTGGACTCGGTAACCAAACGGAACGATGTCATGCTGGAGATGCTGGCGGACTTGGTGGACAGGATGGAGGGGGAAGAAGAACCCCCGAAGCGAAGGCGCTCTGAGGACTATCTGGCCAAGTTAAAAAGGGAAGAGCCGAAACAACAGACAATAACCCCGCCTGAAGTTATGGAAGCCGACAGGATGGTGAGGCAGGCTGGCTTGGACTGGGCATCAAGCCCTGAATTAGCCACCGCGCAATTTCACTTCATGTACGGCAGAAATGATGAGGGGCTGGAGGAAGTAAGGCGAGTGATAGGAGAGAAAAAGCCCGTGGAAACTCCAAAAGGAAAGTCCATAGACGAACTATCAGACGAAGAAATGGAAGAGATAGCCCGTAAGTGGCAGGCAAAAAAAGGCAACCTTATCTCGGATAAAGGTAAGGACTCGGCGGCTGTAACCAGCAGGGGAACCCTATGGGAGCGTGCTGCCAGAGGGCAACTGTCCGAGGAGGAATTGCGTAAACATAATTTAATCTAAAAGAAAGGAGGCATAAATGGCAATACAGACAGCAGGAACCGGCAACCTTGCCGAAGCCCAAAACATAGTCATCACCAACTGCTTGTATGCTGCCGATCACAACCACCCGTGTTATCAGCTTATCAGCCACTACACCCTCGGACAAGGGGCAAAGCAAATCACTGTTCCCAAGGTTGGACAGATGACAGCCACAGCCCTGACCGATGGTGAAGATTTGGTAAACAGCGAAGACATCGGGCTGACCACGGTAGACCTGACCCCGTCAGAAGTCGGCATGAAGGTAATTCTAACCGATAAACTGGTGAGGCAATTCAACGAGGACGTGTTCAAGGTGGTAGGCAGGCAGATGGGAGATGGCATGAGCCGAAAGCGTGATAGAGACATCATCGCCCTGTTCTCCGCCTTAAATGGCGGGACGACACTGGGTGCTGATAATGCTACTCTTGGCGTGATTCAGGCTGCGGGTCTGGCGGCATTTGCCAGGTCAAACAAATTCCCACAACCAGTCTACGTAGTGCACCACCCCAACGCAATGGCTCAACTGGCGAAGGCGACTATGGCTGTTGGAGCGACCTACTATGCTGGTATCCTCGATGACGTGTCCAAGCAACTGTTTGGGCGTTTCTGGAGGTACAGCATTGACGGCATCAACTTCTTCGATGACGGTGAGATTGATAAAATCACCAGCGTTGACTCAGGCTATGGCGCTCTGTTCAGCAAGCAGGCGATGGCTATTGTCACCTCGCTTGAGCCTACTGTAAAGAGAGAAGAGGACATCTCCCTGCGTGGCACGGAGATTGTCATCGTATCCGATTACGGTGTGTTCGAGTTAGATGACGGCTATGGTGCGCCATGCCGGCACGAAATCGGCGCAATAGATACTAGCTAAAAAAAGGAGAGTTAAATGGCTGATTACATAGTTTCTCAGTTACCTAACATTAAGGACAAGCGGATTACGATGTATAAGCGTGAGACCAAGTACGGGCCTGATGGTAACGTAGTTGAGACAGGCGAAATTGTCGCCATGCCGAACCTTCCCGCAGATGGGGAGACGGTTCTCAAATACATGCGGCGAGGTTTTGCTCTCAAGCCAGAAGACTTGATGGAGGTCAAGCAAGAGATTAAGTGCGAGGTCTGCGACAAGTCATTCAAGAACGCATTGGGCTTAACCGGCCACATGCGGACGCATAACAAAAAATAAGAAAGGAGGAAAACAATGAGCTTTCCTGGAAGTGTTTTGTTATCACCAAAATCGGTGGTAACGACAACTACAGTTAAACGTCATCGTTTCGGTACCAGAGGCCAGACCACAGACGGGCGTGTTTTCAGGTACGCTAAAGCTGGTGCTACAGTTACCAAGGGTAGAATCGTAACTGCCAAGGCGCAGGGCGACATGGCTTACGATACCAACACCGCGCCCTACACCGATACTGGGTGGACAACCACGTGGAACCACATCAGGCTATCTACCACGTGGGCAAGCCCAGGCGGGTCAACAGGTGTAACCAAAGACCTGTTTGCCGATGGCTATGCATGGACAGGCTCAACCGAGGGATACGGCGGCCAGGTGGTTACCATTAAATCCAACACCACAGGCGCTACCAGTGCGGCCTCACAGTTTACCGTACTGACGTTTCAGGATGAGTCCAGGTGGTCAGCCGACTTTGACTCCGAGACCAGAATCGGTGTCATAATGAACCCGTACAACGGGGTCATTGTTCAGGCTGGTGGGGCTTTGCCAACCACTCTTCGTGTAATCGGTGTTGCTCCATGCACTGTTGCCAGTGGTTCTTACTTCTGGCTGCAAACCTGGGGGCCTGCGGCGGTCATACAGGTGTCTACCAATTTAGCTGTTGGTGATGTAGCCGTCATGTCCAGTTCAACAGGCGTGGCACGATGCACCTCAACTGACGTGGATGTAATACCTGTTATTCAGAATGCACCGAAAATCGGCTACGTTCTCGCACCGCAGACTAGCGATGGCGACTTCATGTTGCTTCAATTAACCATAGACCCGTAAGGGTTTGTGCGTCTAAGCAAAGGGGGGGGTGTAAAAACTCCCCCTTTTTGTTTTTAAGAAATATTTGACAACTTTCCTAACTTCTGTTATTATTGTTTTGACTAAGCAATATGACATATTTAAGATTGGCGACAGAAGCGGACTATCCCCTTATTATGGCGTGGCGGAATAACCCTCTTATTTATGGAGGGTTTTACTGTCAGGATAGACCTCTAACATGGGAAGAGCATATCAGGTGGCTAAATTCCCGAAATGCGGATTGGAGAGAGTTTATCGTTATGACCGACCACCCTATTGGCGTGGTTACTGTCGGGCAACTCGACCACTACGAGCCTGAGATTGGATATTACATCGGTGAGGTTTCTCTGTGGGGAAAGGGCTACGGCAGGGAGGCGGTCAGGCTTGGCTTGGAATATATCAAGGAATACGGCAGGGGTTACTGCCACACCACCATACTGGATAGCAACCAGCGCTCTGTTAAACTGATTAAATCATTGGGGTTCAAGAGGTTAGGCAAAGCCAGAGAGGGAGAGTCGTGGTATCAAAAGAAACTTACGTAGTCGCCTCTATCCCTGACTGGAGTATTCGGAACTTTGATAAACTGAAGAAACTCGGTGGGGAATGGTATCTAATTGCCGATAAGGACGACTTCACCTTCCACCACTTGAAGATGATAAAGCCGAGATATATCTTTATCCCTCACTGGTCATGGCTCATCCCCGAAGAAATTTACTCTAAATACGAGTGTGTGATATTCCACATGACCGACCTGCCTTTTGGCAGGGGCGGGACACCTTTACAGAACTTACTCTCACGTGGTATTTACGAGACACAGATTTCCGCTATCAGGGCTGCAAAGGGGATAGATACAGGGGACATCTACCTGAAAAGGGCTTTGAGCTTAGAAGGGGATGCCGAGGGAATCTATATCAGGTGCTTTGATATTATCACCGATATGATAAAGGAAATCATTGAGGCCAATCCTGCCCCAACTCCGCAGGAGGGGAAAGCCGTGGTATTCAAGAGGAGAACCCCAGAGCAGAGCAGGATAGAAAAGTGTGCTTTGCCCGAACTGTACGACCATATCAGGATGCTGGATGCGGACGGTTATCCGAGGGCTTTTCTTGAGTATAAAGGTTTCAGACTTGAGTTTTCCAGGGCTTCCTTGAAGGATGGCTATATTATGGCGGATGTGAGGATAATATGAAAAATTGGGTTTATCACCACAATCTGGGGGCATTAAGCGGTAACTGTGGGGCAGATGTGGCATTGATGAGGTTTTGATAATGAAAGTGCTGTTTATCGGTTCCCACCCTGATGATATAGAACTTGGTTGCGGTGGTACACTATTGAAACTCAGTGACTTCACGAAGTTGACCATAACGGGAGGGAGAACTCATCCGCTAGACCAGAGGTTAGATACAGTGCCGTTTTTAGATATAGTCTGTAAGATTGAGAAGATGGTAAAGAGGCTCAAGCCAGATACGGTTTATTCCCACAATATCAACGACCTTAATTTAGACCACCAAATAGTAGCTAGGGCAACCCTCACCGTCTGCCGCCCCCTGTCCAGCTCGGTGAAGGCGATTTATTCCTACGAGGTGCTTTCCTCTACGGAATGGGGTTTTGGGTTTACACCCAACACATACCAGGACATTACGCCTTACTTTGACGAGAAACTAAAACTATTGGAAAAGTATAAAGCAGAGCTGAGGGAATTTCCACACCCCCGCTCCCTTGAAGGGGCAGAGGTGCTGGCTAAATACAGGGGGATGCAGGTCGGGGTGAAATATGCCGAGGCATTTATGTTAATCAGGGGGGTATGGTGAAGCCGAAGAGCCTGATACTTCTGGGGATGGCACCAAGCCGTGCTGGTTGCACCTTCAGTGCTACTGAGGTCTGGTCGGTCAACACGGGATACCGGCAGATAAACATGGAGTTTGATGGCAGGGTAGCTTTTATCAACAAGATATTCCTTGCCCACACTCAGGTAATTCACCATGACGGCTTCAAGGTATTTGACTGGGATGAGATGAATGCTTGGGCTGAGACTTATGACGTGGAGATAATCAACACTCACAGGGTTAAGGGGTTGAAAGCCAAGTTTTACCCGATGGAACGCATATCTGATAAGTTCGGGGCGAAGATGTATTTTTCAGATACCATCGCTTATATGTTAGCCTACGCCCTCTATAAGAGCACCACTGGTTCTTACAAAGACAAAAATCTGAAGCTCAAGGAGGACGGATTCAAGGTAATTAAATTCTTCGGCATAGACATGAGGGAACAGGACGAGTACCAGTATGAGAAGGGGGGGATTGAATATTGGATAGGCTACGCCCAGGGGCTTGGGGTGGAGATTGAGTTGCAGGAGACGACAAGTCTGATGACCACCGTGACCAAGTTCCCCTACGGCAAGAAACATTTTAAGATGAAGGACATAGACCCCAGTGGACTGCTCAGGAAGAAAAGAAGGAAGGATAAAAAAGTTGAACTTGTCCTTGACCAGAAAAAAGTAGATGCCCTAGGTCTGGGCGAGATATCTGAGATGACTGAATGAAAAAAGTTACGATATTAGGGTTAGCCACAGTAAACTTCCCACTAGAGGGGGAGATATGGACGGTCAATGACGGCTACAAGCTCATTGATTATGATGCGGTGATAACCAAGCTCTTTGTCATGCACAAGCAGGTCAAGCGTTCAAACGGGGAGCCTTACTTTAACTGGGAAGAGATGAGGGAATACGCCGATAAGTACGAGTTTGAGATTATCGCCCTCCATAATATTCCAATAGAGAAAACTAAATACCCCTATCAGGAGATAGTAGACTATTTCAGCACTGATTACTTTACCTCTACGTTCTGCTATATGATTGCCTATGCTATGTTTGAGGGGTTTACCGGCATAACCTTCACGGGAATAAATTTCTTTCAGGGGGTGAGCGATACCAGAGACGACTTATTGGAGAGGTGCGGGCTGGAATACTGGATAGGCAGGGCGGAGCAAGCGGGTATTACGGTTACAATAGACGGTGGCAACTTGCTCACCACCAGAACGGGAGAACCTTATGCCATCAACGGCTAAGTACCTGATAACGGGGGGCACTGGCACTCTGGGGCAGGCCATTACCGAAAAACTCTTAGAGAAGGGTGCAGGGCATATCCGCATCTATTCAAGGGGAGAACTCTTGCAGGCACAGATGAAGGAAAAATTTAATAACCCTTCCCTCCGCTTTCTAATTGGCGATGTCAGGGACAGGGATAGACTCTCAAGGGCGATGAACAGCATAGATTATGTTTTTCATTGTGCTGCCCTGAAGAGGGTGGAGATGTGCGAGTATAACCCGATAGAAGCATGCAAGACCAACGTGATGGGTATCGTTAATGTGATTGATACGGCGATTGATAACGGGGTTAAGAAAGTCCTGAATGTTTCTTCAGATAAGGCCGTCCACCCCATCAGCGTCTACGGCTCAACCAAACTTCTGGCCGAGCAGATGGTTACACAGTCCAACCACTATGTCGGAGACCGCAAGACGAAGCTGTCCTCAATCCGTCTGGGAAACTATGTTGGTAGCCGTGGCAGTTTTATCCAGTCTTTAGAGAGGCAGAAGCAGGACGGGTGCATCAAGATAACGGACAAAGATATGACGAGGTACTGGATGAGTATAGACCACGCCGCCAGTTTTTCTCTTGAGTCTTTAGAGAGAATGGAAGGTGGGGAAATATTCATCCCTAAAATACCGCAGGCTTCCCTGATGGCTATCGTCAATTCACTTGCCCCAGAGTGCAAGGTAGAGATAATCGGCAAGAGGCCAGGGGAAAAGCTGTCCGAACTGCTGTTTTCTGAGAACGAACACCCTGTAGATATGGGGGATTATTTTATCATTAAAGGAGTTGAAAAATGATAGTTGCTGAAATCGGGCAAAACTTTATCGGGGACATGGAACTGGCGAAGCACCTAATCAGGCTCGCCTACGAAAACGGGGCTGACTTGGCCAAGTTCCAGTTATACAATCACCAGAGGCTCTATGGGGGCACCGACATCGCCGATGTGGAGTTGAGTAAAGAGGACGCTTTTGAGTTATTCAAGTTCGGGGAGGAGACGGGCATAGAAGTATTCTTTTCTATCTTTGACTTGGCGAGGTTCAAGTGGTGCGAGAAGATGGGGGTGAGGCGGTACAAGATACCTTCGTCTCAGAACCAGAATATGCCCTTGATTGAAGCGGTTATGGAGACTGAGAAGGAAACCATGATTTCAGCGAGGTCGTGGGATGAGGCGGGTGTTACCATAAATAGAAAACTCCTTTACTGCATCCCCGACTACCCTGTTAGTCCCAGTAGCCTGAAGTTTTCGGATATAAACTTCACTGTTTTATTTGATGGCTATTCCGACCACACTATCGGGCTGCAAGCCTGCATGGTGGCAATATCAATGGGGGCCAAGATAATTGAGAAACATTTTGCCATAGACCATCACACGGGGGTGGACGCACTCTGGAGCATGACACCTGATGAATTGAGGCAACTAAGGAATTTCTACGATAGAGCTACAAAGATGCTATGAACACATCGGCAATCATAACGGCAAGGTATAACTCAGAGAGATTGCCTGGCAAAGTCCTTCTGGACATTGAAGGAAAACCGATGCTGCGGCACGTCTACGACAGTGCAAGGGCATCGCTCTCAAGCGCTGTTATCGCTACCACGGCCATGAGCCAGCCGATTATAGACTACTGCGACAGGGAAGGGATGACTTATTATATTGGTGATGAGGAAGATATTTTAGACAGGCTCTATCAGAGTGCCACCCAGTTTGAAGCGGATATGGTTGTCAGGTTATGGGGGGACAGCCCGCTAATCTCGCCCCACGATATTGATTACGCTATCTCACAGCAGAATAAGACGCAGGTTATCTATTACACTTATAAAACTCCGTTCGGGTGCATATCGGTTATGCCTTATTCGTTCTTAAAATACTGCTGGCACAATGTAACCAACCCCGATGACAGGCACTGGATTCACAACCACATGAGTAAATTCGGGGAGACGGCAGGGAATGACCCGATATTCACCGTGGATACGCAAAGGGATTTGGATAAGGTGAGAGAAATTGTTAGACATCAGTCCGATAAGCCGAGCTGAGTATCAGGTGTGGGACGACTTCGTTGAGAGAAGCCCACAGGGTACTATCTTCTCAACCTCCAGATGGCTGACTCTGTTTGATAAGGAGTTCTGGATTTACGGGTGCTACAAGGGGGAGGAACTCGTAGGAGGGATGGCTTTCTTCGTGGATGATGAAGCGTGCTGTTCGGGAGGGGCGAGGACTCCGCTAACCCCTTTTCAGGGCATTCTGGTCTGCCCTCCACGTGGCATGAAGGCAGTGAATGTTTTATCCCTGCAAACTGAGGTTGCTGAAGTTTTAATTGATTCTCTTGATGAGTTTCTTGAAGTGGAGGTAGCCAACCACTATACCTTCCATGATGTCAGGCCGTTTATCTGGGAAGGGTTTAACCAGTCGGTGAGATACACCTTCATTGTGGATACCCGCAACCTGATAGATACGTGGGAGAATATGGAGAAGGACACCCGCAATATGGTGAATAAGGCTGAGAAAACCACTCACGTGATGTTCCCAAGAAATATAGATGCATTTGATACCCTTTACAGCAAGACCTTTAACCGCAAGGGCATTGAGAGACCCATATCCAAGGAGTTCATGAACAGGATGATACGGTTTATTGACTCCCACATCTGTATGATTTATCAGGAGGATACCCCGTTGGCGGGGGCGGTATTTATCAGGGATTCCAAGAGGGCGTATTATATTCTGGGTGCTTCCGAGAAGACGGATACTGGTGCTCCCTACAAAGCCCTGTGGCAGTCAATGAAACTCTGTGAGAGAGATGAAGTAGACTTGGTGGGGTGCAACGCTCCTGCTATCGCCCACTTCAAAAAAGGATTTGGAGGCAGACTTGAACCATACTACTGTGTCACAAAAACTTTATAGGGTAGGGATTATTGGTTGCGGGTGGATAGCCATCAAAGCGCCTGATAACCATTTGAAGGCGTATCAGGAGAACTCAAATACAGAAATGGTGGCATTGTGCGACAATGACATCTGGAGAATACCATATGGCGGGGCCGAATATACCGAATATATGGATATGGTCAAGAAAGAAAATCTTGATATAGTCTCAGTCTGCACCCCCGTAGAAACACACTATAAGATAGTTACTGACATCGTACCTTATGTTAAAGCCATCTACTGTGAGAAGCCGATGGCGACCACCATTGAAGAGTGCGACCGGATGATAGGGGTTTGCCACAAGCACGGTGTTATCCTGCAAATCAACCACCAAAGACATTTCACCCTGCCGAGGATTACTTTCTCACGGAATATTATAGATACGGGAACTCACGTTTTTGACAAACTCAGACAGTTATTCGGTGAAGGAACTCACCTTAGGGATAACCTGTGGATGTTCGGCAGGCAGATGGTTGAGGTAAACTATATCAAGAGTGATGAATATTTACTTGAATTCGACTGCCTCCATACCAGGGAACCGATGATACCCCTTGGGGTTCAGCACCTTGTTGAGTGCCTTAATGAAGGGGAGCAGTCTATCAGTTCGGGTGAAGACGGGCGAGAAGCCTTGAGATTAGCCCTGAAATTTAAGGAGATTTATGAGACATCCTATTCTTAAAGGCGAAACCTACCTCAAGGTAAACGAGATAATGAAGTCTGGGGAAATGTCTGGCTTCAGGGGTTATCCTGCTGGGCATCTGGGGGGCAGGCATGTGCAGGCATTGGAGGAGGCTTTCTGTGAATATTTTAACGTGAAGTATGCCGTGGCTATGAACTCAGCCACCTCATGCCTTCACGCCGCTTTGATTGTTTCTGGGGTAAAACAGAGGTATTGCACGGAATTCAAAGATGAGGTTATAGTAACGCCTTATTCTTTCAGTTCCTCTGCTTCCTGTGTTCTTATGGTGGGAGGTTTACCTGTATTTATTGATGTAGATGAGGAAACATTTTGCATGAACCCTACGGAACCACTTCCATTCTGCAAAGCCGTTATCCCCGTTCATCTCTGTGGGCATCCAGCCGATATGGATAACATAGCCTCTCATTTCCCTATGGTGAGGCCAACAGTTATTGAGGATGCAGCTCAATCTATCGGGGCTGAGTATGACGGTAGGAAAGTAGGAACTATCGGGGACTGTGGCATATTCTCTTTTAACCAGTCCAAACACGTTTCCACGGGTGAAGGGGGCCTGTTGATAACCAATGACGAGAATATCGCCAGAGTTTGCAGGGCAATTCGAAACCACGGCGAGGTGTCAGACCCCGACTTAATGATGGTGGGGTATAACTTCAGGATGTGCGAGATTGAGGCAGCGATGGCCTTAGACCAGTTCAAAGAGTTGGACAAGATGAACGACATCAGAATAGAACTCTGCAACCGCGTAACCGAGAAACTGAGTGATGTGGAATATCTCGTGCCCCCAGTGGTGAAGCCCAACTGCAAGCACGTGTTCTACACCTACGCCCTGAAGATTAAACCTCCGCTAAATAAGCAGGACTTCTGCAAGAAACTTCAGGATAGGGGTGTGTTCTTTGGCACCTATGTTGAACCTCTATATCGCTTGCCCATCTATGGGAAGCAGGAACCGTTACCCGTAACAGAAAGGCTTTGGAAAGACGAACTTATTGTATCGGATATATTCAGATACCCGATGACCGTAGAGCAGTGTGCCAGTATCGCTGAAGTTATCAAGGAGGTGGTATGGGAAAGTTTGAGCCGGTAAAAAAGATAACCGTAACTGAAGGCGATAAAACTCAGGATGTATTCATAGCAGGGGCTAGAGACAGGCAGGAACTTGAGTATCTTGAGGTAGCTGAGAAGGAAAAGACAGCAGACGAACTCAGGAAGAAAGAGCCTAAAGAGAAGCCCAAGAAATCCAAAGAGGAGGTTGCCGAGAGGTTAAAGTGGTTCAATAAAAGGAAAGAGGGGAGGACATCGTTTTCCGTCCCCAATATACCGTGGAAAAAATAAGCGTATAAGTGTTATGTGGTAAAATATAAAGTGAGGGGGCTACCGACTGCCCCCTTTATGTTTGGGGGTGAATATCAGGACTTTAATAATACTGGCGATGGGGCCGAGCAGGGTTGAGTGCCCTTACGATACTGAGGTCTGGGCATTAAATAATGGATACAAGCAGGTCAGGGATACAGGAGGGCATTTAGATAAACTCTTCTTAGCCCATACACAGGTCAAGGACTCGGATGGCAACGATATTTTTAACTGGGAGGAGATAAACAAGCTAGGGGTTGAGGTAATCAACACACATCGGGTTAAGGGATTGAAGTCAAAGCTCTTCCCGATGAAAAGGATAGTCCGGAAATTCGGGTGTGATTACTTCTCGGACACGATATGTTACCAGTTAGCTTACGCAATAGACAGTGTTACAACTAGAGATAAGTCGGGCAAAATATCCCTGCGAACCCCCCTTCATGTCAAGGTTTACGGGGCGGATATGCACACCGAGGACGAGTATGATACTGAGAAGGGGGGGATTGAATACTGGGTGGGCTATGCTAGGGGATTAGGGATAACAGTGGAGATTGCCAACGGCTCACTGGTTTGTAAGACGATGTCAGGCAGGCCATACGGAGCCAGGGCGAAACCATTAACATTAGCGGAGGTGGCAAAGAGAAAATATCTGGAAGAATTTATATCCACGGGTGGTAACAGGAAAGTCTACACGGGTCAAATCCCGTCTCATATAATAGATAGATTCAAGGAGGTAATATGACAGAACCACAAAATCTAGTCCAACTAAGTAAGGAGGTAGCATCCTATCTTATCCACGCTTTCGGGGCAGGCACACTGACTACGACTGGAACCCAGTACGGGGATTCAGGGGTAGCAACTTCAACGGACACGTGGACGGTGGTAGAAACTGCCACTATCCAGCCATTTACCGCAGGGTACGGTTCGTTAGGCACCATTTTAGAGGTTGAGTTCGGGCTGACCGCCCTGACAGTAAGGGACAGCACAGGAGGTGCTGCGGGGACGGTGACTTATGCCTATCAGGTTAAGAACGTCAGTTCCACAGCCACCGATGACTGGGTGTGGATGACCCCGACTTCAAGCGGACATTCCACGGCGGTAGGCTCCACTGAGACGCAGTCGTCAACCTACTCAGGATACATGGTTACCAGTTCTGCGTTTGACGAGGTTCCATTCCAGATAAGGCTATTAGTTATGTCTGGAGGGAAAGGCGGTTCCACTTCAGGCGACTCAGCTACGGGTGCTTACGCCAGGATGAAGAACTCCAGCTACGTCAAAGTTTTATACAGGGTGCAGTAAATGGGAGTATTAAATTCGGTAAAACCTCAACCGAGTTCTGGTTTGCTCTTTAACCCGCCCTCTTTGGAGACTGTTTTAAGTTTAACTGGGGTTCCTTTTGATGGGGGGACTATTCGTGATGTGTCCCCGTACGGAAATAACGGCACGATAACCGAGGCTGTATGGGGAAAAACCCCCTCCGGGGTTCCCTATCTCACCTTTGACGGCACTAATGATGTGGTAAATTGCTCCAACGGGGCTTCACTAAGCCTGACTGGGGCTGCTTCCTTCGAGTGCTGGCTTTACTTCTCGGTTGCTGCTGCTGATTATGTCATGGGCAACTACAACGCTGCTGGTGCTCTGGGGCAATATGGGTTGGAGAAGCTGAGTACCCATTATCTGCGATTTTATCAGACTGGAGCAGGGGGTTCTACCCTTGTTTCTGGGACAACTCAAGCCTGTACCATAAACAAATGGAACCATATCAGGTGGACTAGGGTTTCTGCTACCGGGACAATTACTCTCTATGTAAACGATGTGGCGGATGCAACGACTGGTACTTCCACTGCCACTACGATTTGCGCTGACGGAGATAGGGGCAACACCACAATAGGAATGCTGGGGAGTTATGCGACTAACCCTTGGACGGGTAGGATAGCGTTACCGAGGCTCTACAATACGGTTGTCCCAAGCCATTTCAAAGAAGAAAGGATTTTATTTGGGGTGTGATGGATGACGATACGAATAGCCGGGGATGACGCTTCACCAAGATGGAAATGTGACGCTCATCTTGTCTGTGATGGCAAGAATGATGACATAGAATGGCATGATGCGAGATGTTTGTTATCTTTATGTGGAGCAAGAAGCCACCAACAGGAGGGTAGATGGCCACACAAACTTTAGCAAATTTACGGGACGAACTTTCAAGGGAAATACACGACTATCTCCACAGCACGGTGACCACGGCTCTGGCAGCAAATAACAATTTAGTTGATACCCTCTTGGCGAATGTAAAGGGTGGGACTACCGATAACTTCTGCAAGAACTGGTGGGTTCTCGTAACTTCAAACACCAATGATGGTGAAATACGGAGGGTATCATCCTATACCGCTCTTTCCAAGACTATCGTAACTTTAGGCGCAGCGTGGACTACGGACGGGGCGAACAAAGCCACATACGAGTTACATAAATATCATCCTACCGATAAACTGGATGCCATTAACGCCACCGCACGGAAGACGCAGGCTTACCATCACCTCACCGATTACCAGTTGGTCACGGGTAATATCCTGCCCGACTTTGAGTGGTGGACTTCAGCTTCGGCACACAAGTTTTATTCAGCCAGTGGCGCAACCCTGGCACGCACCTCGCCAGGGTCAGGTTACACTAGAGGAGAAAGATACACAGCACTGGTTACGGATAGCGGGGCTGGTGACGGGTATATGTATATCACCTCGGATAATTACCCCAGGCTGTTGGACTTGCAGGGTATGACAGTTTCTGTTTATGCTCCCGTCTACTGCGTTAGTGCAGACGATGATGCCGAGATAATAATCTACACCTCCAAAGGAACTTCAACCGGTGCGGTTACCCAGACCCTGACTTCCATCACCGAGGTTGAGCAGGCGACATGGCAGTGGTTGTTACTGGAAAATCAGGAACTCAACACTGACCTTGACGAGATACAAATCAGGATGAGTGTGGTAACTGCAGGCAATACCGCCTATTACGGGCCACCCGTTCTTTTAGGTAAAAATGTAAACGGCTACATGCTCCCCGAACTATTCCAGAAGGGGCAACTGGACTGGGTAAGGACGCAGAGAACCTCCACGGGCAACGACATGCCGTTTTACGACATAGGGCAGAACCAGATGTATGACGACTACTTCGGTTGGTGGGTAGTGGAGCAAGATGTGAATGGCGCATATTACAAGTTCCTCAGAACCCCAGAATATTTAAGTAGGGGATACAAGATAGAACTCTCAGGCCACGTTCAGTTAGAGGACAGCCTGACCGCCGATACCGACACGATAAGTATAGATACCGAGTATTCACAGAGGTTCATACTTGAATGTGTCCGACAGTTATACCGAATGCAGAGAGGGATGGTTAGTTCCGAGACATCGGATTTCTTTGAGAAGGAGATAATGAGGCTGGACTACGAAATCGCACAGTTGGGGAACAAGAGGATGTCACGACCTCCGACTATGCTGAGAATGAGATGAGATGGGTAAGACAGATTTTCAACATGACATCGCAGTGGCGGATGCCTCTGGCAACGAGGTTGGGCTAACCCTTACCAAGCCCAAGGGAACTCCCTCATACGCCGAGTACCTTGACCCCGCTTTAGCCTCACAGTTTTTTACTGGAGACCCTACCTACGGGAGACTGCCCCCTGAGAAAGAAATCAGGCTCGTCTCTTCCGACCATCGGGGTGGTGCGGGGCTGCAGTACGCAGGCTTCCCCGACAACTTGAAAAGATACCACTACGGGACTAATATAGACGCACGTTTCCCAAATGAAGTCAGGGTTGGGCCAATATCTCATCCAATAATTCTTGCCGCTTACCCTGGGGAATGTCAGAACGAGGGGTTTGAAGACTGGACGGCAGGTGCTCCCGACCACTGGACATTCACACCCAGCATCGCTTCCACTATTACCGAAGAAACTACCACCGTTCATTCAGGCTCATCCGCAGCCAAGATAACCATACCCAACGGTGATGGGTTTACCCTTACCCAGACCTTATCGTGGAACGACAACTATCAGGGGAAAGCAGTAACATTCACTGGCTATGGTCAGGTAAGTAATGCGGGGCTTACTGTTACCGTAACTATAGATGATGGGGTGGATGCTTCTACCACCACCTTCAATAATACAGGAAGTTATGTTCAGTGGACGGTATCCCGCACTCTCAACGTGGCGGCAACCCAGTTGCAGGTTAAGTTTAATTACGGTGGTGGGGCAATCGGGCTACAGACCATAGCCTACCTAGATACCTTGCGGCTGACTGCCCCCTATAACGGTCAGGTAACAGACTGGGCTGAGTTTAACGGCTCATGGTATATGGCTTCGGGGAGAAATCTCTGGAAAGCCAACGCCACCCATGCTGCCTTCACTCTGGTGAGTTTTTTCCCAGCAAGAATAACCTCTCTCCTATCGGCTAGCTCGGCAGGCACGGACTATCTGTTTATCTGCCTTGGGTGGGCTGACGCTTACTACTACATGATAGCCGATGAGACATTCACTGAATCCAACCTGACCAACAATACCATGAAATTTATCATCTCTGATGGCACGACATGGCGTGGGAGCAATACCAACTCCACGATACGGGACTCTACCGACCCGATAAATGGGGGAGTGAACTGGACTGACCCCAAGCAGATGGGTGACGATGCCTATGACATAGTGGATATGAAATTTTTTAACGGGCTTCCCTATATCAGGAAGTCGGATAATCAGGTCTTGTATCTGGACAGTTCAGAGGCGGTCACTTACTTAATTTCAGGCAGGGAAAATCTGGCCGGCACGAACACGGCTCGGATGTATGTCTGGAGGGATGATGCCCTCCTGATTCCCTATGGTAAGCAGGACTTAATCCATTATGACGGCACGGCCATGTCCCATATCGCCCCTTCCTTCTATATCCACAACGCCTCCGACTTCGTGGGGCAGGTGCAGGCAGTCACAGGAGATGAGCACTGGCTGTATGTAATTCTGGACAACTCAACTAAAATAGAAATTTTGGCTACCAGACAGGAAGAGGTAGACGGAGCAACTGATTGGAGGTGGCATCCCCTCGCCGAGTTGACCTTAACTAACTGCCAGTCAGCAACAATCACATCTCTCTACATGAAAAGGCTGTGGATAGGGTCGGACACGGGGACGGAGTACGTTTACTGGTACTCTATCCCAACAACCTATGGAGACCCTGATGCCGATGCGAACTTAACTTATTATAATGCGGGGGGTTTACTATACACTCCTGGCTTCCACGCCAACTTCAGGGGGGATAGGAAAGCGTGGGTCAAGATTACGCTTACTCAGGGACATGCTTACAATACCAACATTTACTGGTACGTCTACTACAAGAAGCAGGACGACTCTGGATGGACAGGCATCGGCAGTTTCAAGGGGTCGCCTACCACCAAGGTAACCACCATGTTTCTACCCGTGGACGCTGCCTCGGCGAACCCCATATCAGAGGTGATGTTCTTTAAGTTCATGGGGATAACGAATGATACCACCAAGACACCAATACTCCTATCCTATGATGTGCAGGCAGTCTGGTATCCCACAGAGAGAAAGATAATTGCCTGTCAGGTCAAGGTGGAGGACTACGTTCCGCAAGCGGACGGGCAACTGGACGATAGATTAGGCTCTAATGTCAGGACAACCCTAGACGCAATCAATTCTTCTAACTGGCCGAGGGCTTTCTACCCACCCTACTGGGCTTCGGCAACGGATACTGTCTATGTAAAGAAGCTCCCACTACCTTCAGGGACTCCGCAGTTGCAGTTGGTGAAGCTTGAGAAGGATGACAACCCAATCTGGGTCTACAACCTCTTACTTGAAAAAGTGGCGCTTTCCTAGTAGATAATAAGCGAGGCTACCGCATTGCACGGCTGGTGATAAATCAGCTTACCCCTCTGAAACCAGTGTCCTGACCTGATGCAACCATTATCTGAGAATCCCTGCAGTATCCCTTCATAAACCTGTAGCGTTTCTATTGTATTGCACTTGGGGCAGGTAACCGAGATGTCCTTTATTCGTGTTTGCCCCCTGCTTCGTGGTTCTACTTTCTTATCAAAAATACAAGATTCGCCCAAGTCACAATCAAGGCAGACTTCATCAGTGCTGTTGATATAATAAAATGCTGTGGTATAAGTATTTAACCCATACTTTTTAAGACGGGGACAGGCAATGGCAGTTTTGGTATAACAGGCATAATTCTTCCCTTTATTTATCTGACAGTGATACCCACCGATAGGGATTCTTTTAGACATCTCACCCTCGCACTCTCGGCTCTCCCTCTATATCCTGACTTCGCTCTTCTACGTAACTCTCCCGTATCCTCATAGTACCCCACAATGTCTGTCCTCACATCCCCGCACTTCCTGTAAGTCCCTTTGTATCCCTTCCCTTCCTGCTGAACCCAGTAATGATGAACGCACATATAGATCCTTTCTTTTTTTGAAATTACCCTTAACCAGTGTATTGTACTTGGCAGCGCACTTCTTCCCGCAAAATCTCCCTGGGCTTTTTACCCACTGATTGCAATATTCACATGGGGGCATGGGGTCTCCTTTCACCTTGGAGTTCTTCGTCCCGTTTCCTTCCCCTATCAAGAGCACTAGCGATAACAGCCTGTAACACCTTCCTTACCTGCCACTCATCTATTTTAAGGTGATAGGCGACAGCAGGGTTGAAGTTAGAGTTCACCATCTCCAGTATTAAAGATACCGTTTCCTCTGATATTGGGATTTCGTGGAGGTTAGCTTTCATCATTCCTCCTCTATATCTTCCCAGGAGAGTTCAATCCCAAAACAATCGGTCAGGATAGCGATTAGCCCCTGAGATAGCCGGTCTATATCCGCATCATCTATTTTTATAGAGAATTGCCGTTCAATAACATGTAAGATTTCATGGAATAATATCTGATTTAATTCACTTGGTGGGGTAACGGTTTTATCAAGATAAATCTTCTGATATAAATGCCGAGTCAGACCAGCGCACCCTGTAGAAGCCATCTCTTTCGGGTTAAAACTAATCTGGTACTTATGCGTTAATAATTCAATC
>Ga0180007_10002684_pt1 | contig 20775 bp, 25 predicted proteins | sample MM_PC_MetaG_FD_121122 | JGI IMG/M metagenome (GOLD analysis project Ga0180007, IMG submission 121122) | Groundwater microbial communities from the Aspo Hard Rock Laboratory (HRL) deep subsurface site, Sweden - MM_PC_MetaG | ecosystem: Environmental > Aquatic > Deep subsurface > Groundwater... | reverse complement strand
TGAAAACATACTCGGCCCCGAGAGATTCCAGGAGAGATACGGAGGTGTGCCTCTTAAACCAAGAGGAGTTGTGTTACCGGAGTTCAAGGCAATTATGCATACTGGCGACTTCAGGCTTGATACAAAGGAAGATGTGTTTCTTGGTATCGATCCTGGCTATTTTCCCTCTGTCTATGCGGTGGAATTTATCCAGTTTATCGGCGATGAAACTTATGTCTTTGATGAGATTTACGAGCAGCATCTGGGCACAGACCAGATAATACAAATGGTAGCTAGAAAGCCTTACGCCGGCCTTATCAAGTCGGGGGCTATTGACATCGCATCCAAACAGCATCACGGCTCACAGCCTGATTACATGATTTGGAAAACTCCCAACAGTGATACGAACTGGGGTGGATTATCGCTTGACAGCAGGCGGATAAACCCGATAAGCGATGGTGTAAACAGAATGAGGACTTTCCTAAGACCGCATCCTCTTACTGGCTTGCCGCAAGTCCATATCAGCAGTCGGTGCAGGGGCATATTGAGTGAACTGGGTGTATGCAAACCGCCTGAAGGAATCGACCAGGGCGGTATCTGGCGCATGAAGATGGACAGCAAGGGAACTATTCTATCGCCTGAGCCAGAAGATAAGCATAACCATGCAACCAAGGGTTTGATTTATGCGATGGTAAGCCACTTCGGACTGGGGATAAGACCGAGAAAAAGCAGTGTCAGTTCCATAGATATTTAGGAGATAGAGATTATGACTATCACCCTCAGAGAAATTAAAGAGATGGTTGGGGATAAAGCTAGCGGGAGGAGGGTGTCTCGTTTCCGCACTTTGCGCACTAACCAGAAATTGCAGCAGGACTGGTATAACCTGAAATACAGTATCAAAATTCACGATGAGTTCAAGAAGGTTAAGTTGCCTACCGCCCGCCAGATGGTAGATACTTTTGTATCTCACTTACCTTTATCTAATCCAACGGTCAAGGTAATTCCTTTCAAGGAGAAAAACCCCTACATCAAGAGGGCAGTGATACAGCAGGAGTATTATGAAGCACTGATGAGATGGAATATGCAGCAGACAACTAACTATCTCAGGGATGCTGCAAAGGACTTGGGTACTAAGGGAGAGGCTTTTATAAAGATAGTCTGGGATGAGAATATGCTTGGCGCTGCTGTAACTGATAAAGAAAAAAGAGAACAAGTCATGCTGGAGCGTATGCCGTTAAAGATAATGGCCAGAGAGCCAAGCAACTGCTATCCTTCCGCAGACCATATAGATTGTAGGCCGACAGATATGATTGAGCAGTACACGATAACGGCAGGGCAGGTTCACCGCATCTGGCCGAAGTGGAAGCCTGGAGCAGCAAGTAATGTCCCTGTAGTATTTACTGAATACTGGGATGATGAGGTTCTTTGCTTTATAGCTGACGGTACTCCTGTTACCGATGGTGTTGAGGAGAATCCTTATCGCTGCGTTCCTTACGAGCACGTCTATTCAGGGTTCGGACATCGGGATGAGAATAACTCGCCTGAAAGCCTGGCAGTCGGGATATTTCAGCATAGCATAGACTTATTGATGCAGCAATGTAGGGACTTTGCCTACTTAGATAAGGCGGAGGCATTTGCTTCCTTACCGATGCTCCTGCTTCCTGGTAATAGAGAAGATTATGAGCAAGGCGGCAAGGCTTTAGTGCCAAAACCTGGACAGGTTACTTATACTGGCGATTTTCAGGGAGAGATAGCTAAGGTGGTATGGGCAGCCAACAACCTGCCCGCTGGAATAATGCAAGCGATATCAGTCCATAATTCCATGCTCGGAAAGTCTCAACCTCAGGTGTTACGAGGCGAAACTCCTTCAGGAGTGGATTCCGGATATCCGATGGCTCTGATGATAGGCGAGGCCAGGTTAGAGTTCGGTATCCCGTTGGAGAACTTACAAACTCTATTCTCACGCTCATGCGATTTAGTAAGGATAATTATACGTGATGTGGTTAAAGAAGAAGTGCCGATTTGGGGGACTAACGGCGTTATCACGCTTAACCCCGATGATTGCGATGGCGCTTATAGGGTATCTGTGGAATTTGACGCTACCACGCCAGAGGCAGCAGCTAATAGAGCTTTGATATTACAGAGACTAAGACAGGGTGGCGATATATCGAGACAGACGGCACTGGAACTTAATCCGATGATAAAGAATCCTGCAAAAGAAGCAATACGGATTGACGCTGAATCGCTAAGTAAGCATCCTGCTATTCAGAGAATGATAGCGGTAAAGGCTATCAGGGCGAAAGAAGGGGAGCAGGCAGCATTAGCAGTAGAGCAGGCTATGTCAGAAGGTGAGGCTGGCGCTGGTAGAAAAGCTGAATCTTCTGGAATCCCACAGGGCGGTGCTTCAGAGAACCAGTTGCCTGAAGATGTGCTTGCCCATGCTATCGGAAGGAGACAGGTAGCGAAACAGGGCAGAGTAGGACAATAGTATGGAAAAGAAAAATCAAGCAGAACTCAGCCAGATATTGAAGTCAAGAATAGACGATACAGCCAGCGAACTTGAGAACCTGTTGCCTGACTTCGATATGATGCCGAAGCAGGATGATGCTGCGGTGAAACAGGCTATTCTGAATTTAACACCTGACGGATTAAATAAACTTTACCAGCAATATGGACAGCAAGGGGTAACAGATTTTCTAAATGAGTTTTCCGCTCATCGGAGGTGGTAACTATGCCTGATAGTAATAGCACAGGATGGGGATGGAGCAGTGGAGGTGGCTGGACTTATGGAGGTGAGCCACAAACATCGGGGCCGTCAACTGAACCAGGTACAGCTTATAATCCTGCGGAAGACCCCGTATTGCAGGCTTTCTGGGCTGGCTATAATACGCCGTCTCCAGGAGAGCAGAGGAATCAACCATCTGCGCCACTAGCAGAAGTCAGACCAAGTCCGCCTTCTCGTTGGGAGAAAATGCAGCAACCTCCAATCTGGGAGTGGCCTGAAATCAAGCAATTGCCACAGCAAATAGGTCAAGGAATAGATAAATTGCGTAATGCGTGGCAAGGATGGGGTGTCAACCCATACCCACAAGGATTTGACCCCCAAACTGGGATGCCTATTCAATCACCAGGTGCAACCCTACCACCTTTTGCTGAGCAACCCTCTATGTATGTCCCTCAAGAGCCGACACCAGAAGTGCTTGCCTTCAATGAAAAGTATGCCGCATGGCAGCAGTTAGAAGATTGGCGTAAGGAAGCGGAACAAGGCAATGTACGGCCTTTGCCGGAGATAGATATTTCGTTACTATCACCTGAATGGCAGAAACAATATTCCCAGCAAAAGATTGCATTAGATGCTCTCGGCATAAAACCGATGCCGGGTGAGATTACGAACGCCTTTAATTCGTTGAAAGAATCCAAAAAGGATGTGCCGTTTATAGGACTGCCTGAGACAAATCCGATTACCGGTATGCCCTATACTGATGAAGAAGCTGCTGCGCAAGCGCAAGATGCAAATTACGGGGGGGCACTTATAATGGATGAGTCTGGCAAACCGTTGTCCACTGCTGACATAGCTACGTTGTTCACTGCTAATCCAAATACGGTAGTCTATGTGGCCTATGCGCAAGGTGGCGGGCAAGGAGTTATTGGAGAATCTACTGTCGCAGAGGTGAGAGGAGAGACCGAAGAGGGACTGGCACATTTCCGACAGAGTGCTATTAATGCGGGGGCTATGGCAGAGCAAGAGAAAACAACGGCAGACCTCAAGGCGAAGGAAGATGCTATCCTACAGGATGTAACCTTTGAAAACTATAGTGAAAAGGCTACTCAGTTGGCAGATTTATATCTTAGTGGTTCGGAGTCTGGTTATCGTGGCGGTAATCCGTACGCTGATGCTTTGAATAAAGTCGAAAGTGCTATGTCTCCTGAAGATGCAGCAAAATTGGGAGCAGAGGTAGAAGCTGACGTATGGCTGAAAGAACAAACGACACCGCAAGCATGGCGGGATTGGATGGCCAGGAATAAGAAGGAAATAACATGGGATGACTGGTTGAAGTCCTTTATGGGTCCACAGACAGGCAGGCAGGTATTCCCTATAGGGAACCTCCCAGTAGCGACCGCTACCGACACCAAAGCGTTAGGTGAAAGTTTGAGTCAATACGGTATCTCGGTTTTGGGCGATTATCCTTACCTGTCCCCAGTATCACGTGCTCAACTTACCAGAATACCGATAGATGTTCTTAATCAGATGGCTAGTTATCTTCAAGACAAAGGAATATCATGGAGCGACTTCATGTCCGTAGGTGAGAGTTACTATGGAGGCGGTGGCGGCACTACAGGAACATACGCCATACCGCAACAGTGGGGGTAATTAAATGCCTGATGGTATAAAGCTTAGAAATATTTACACAACATATAAAACAATTCCAAGCGGGCAGGCACAGCCTCAAGCTCAACCATCACCTGCTCAGGCTGGCTTCACTCCGCCTCAATCGTGGGGAGCAGTGAGGTATCGGCCTATTACTGTAAAAGATAAGTATGGACAGGATGTTGAGGCTTTGGTAGATACCAGCACCAACACAATATTAAGAGGTAACGAGCAGTTAGGCACTTACCAGCCAGAGACAGTGCAATCTTTGCCAACTCCCCCAACGAGAGGAGCGCAGTTAGGTGAAGCGGGAAAGCAAATTGGTTTAGCGGCACTTGAAGGATTGAGTTGGGCGTTCAAACCTTTTGAATATGTGCAGGATTATGCCATTAATCCGCTTGTCGAGCTAACGACAATGCCCTGGTGGTCAAAATTGGCGCCTCAGATCACTCCTGGTGAGCTAACGTGGGATGATATTAAGGCTCTATTCCCTGAAGGTGAATATGCTGAGGCTTACCATGAATGGAAGGCTCCTAAATTCCTTAAAGGAACTTTGGAGATACTACCCTGGTTCTTAATACCTTCGGCTGGTAGCATCGCTGGTGGCTTGAGTAAGTTGGGCAAAGTTGGACAGGCTGCTTCCAAAGTGCTGACTCCTTATGTAGCTGCTGAAAAACTCATGGGTAAGATTATCTCAGTACCCATTAAGCAAGCGGGCAAGGTTATAAAAAAAGTCACAGCATATACTGAGAGAGAATTGCCGGGGCTACAAAACGTTGATGAGATGCTGGCGGAGACAAAATCACTTCACCCTAACTTGCTACGACCATCAAAAGGATTAGCTGTTACTACAAAACAGATAGAGCGATATAAAATTGATAAAGCGTGGAATGAGGCGGAGATGGCTCGGAAAGTTATCAGCGCCAATGACAATCTCGCCTCTGATACAATAGTGCAGCAGCAAGCCTCTATCATTAACAGGCGTGGGACTGCGGAACAGGTATTTGAGCTAAGGAAGATGCCTGTGGAAGGGCGGGCGAACCTACCCTTCGAGGAAAAGGTAACTGCACGTTGGATTAGACCTGGAGAAAAAGGTGATTCCATGTATCTAGGGGACATTCTAGAATATCCTGAAAGATATATTATTGATAATTCAGTTCGAGGGCAAGAAGGAAAACTGTGGATTAAGGCCGCACAAGTTGAATTAAAGGCTACACGGAAATTGCACGCTCAAAACGCTGTTGAAAACCTTGATGAGGTTTTACCTGCTACTGCTGAAGTTGATAGAAAATTCCCCAGGCGTGTTATCGCTCAATATGATTTAGAGACTGGCAGAGAATTATGGAGTGGTGAGCCAAGAGCGGGTGGTTCGATGGGAGGTAAGATAGCTGCGGATAAACCTCGTAAATTCACTGGCCCCAACTCTCAAAAGAAAGCCATTGAACTGGGGTTTAGATATGAGCCTGACCCCGTTCAACCTCTTACACTTTATAGCAAAGGTGTTTATAACCAGATGAGCGTTAAGCGCCAGTTGGATATTCTCAAGATTCCTTATGAAACACCGACTCAGCGAATGAAAAGAATGGGTGGCGATATTGACGACCGCATAAAGCAGATTGATGAGAGTATCAAGTATCTTGGTGGTGGCGTTATTAAAGCAACCAAACCTAATAAACTAACCGGTGAGACAAAGGTATTTTTAAGAAAGAACCCAGGGGTTAAGAGGCTTATTGCCAGTGTTAAGAGGGGTGAAGTCCCTGCTGGCTCTACAGTGGCAGCTATAGAGAGACGGTTCCCTGAACTCGGACAGAAGCTGAGAAATGCACTGGACATTACCGATAAGGAATTTGATGAGGTATTAAATGCTTTTTCGGCTGAAGTTATGCTCGAAACAGGCATAACTAAAAGTAGATTCCGTGAAGCTATTACTGAGATAAGACTGAAAGCAAATGCAAAAAAGCCGTTAACTGAAGTCAGGACACCGCCTGTTCCTGCCATTGGGGAGAAGATTACTCAGAACGAAATACAGTTGGCTCTGGACAGCATCGGCGTGAGTACCCGAAAGCAGATAAGATTCCTTAAACAGCTTTATGCTAATACATACAAATTGAACAAAGCAGAGAGAAACCAGGCACTTGACAGTTTAATGCAGGACGTTAAGAACCGGATAGCATCTCTCAGGATTGAAAAGGCTAAAGGTATGCCAGCATACAGGAAAGCAAAGGTAGCCGCAGAGAATACCTCTCTACTAGAAGGTAGATTGACAAATCTACCTGGATGGCAGAATGTTATTATTCCCGCCAAAACGGAGTGGGGAGTTTCAGGGAGGCAGATAGCCGATGATGTAAATAGACTGTTTACTCCAGAGAAGGTAAATCCTATAATTTCAACAGCTTCGACAGCCGCCAGAATTGGGGTTACACTTACCGCTGCTCTTGACGCATCACTCATCTTCATTCAAGGGCCGCTGGCTCTGGGATATGATGTTCAGAAATGGAGCAGGTTGCAGAAGTCTGGTGCTTTTCTTGATTTAACCAAAGGCTTTATTAAAACTCTCTATAAGCCGGGGTATCAAAACGAACTGCGAGCTGCGAACGCTGATTTATTGAATAGATTCGGCTTACATGGTTTGGCAGGGGATAGGTTAGTAGATTATGCCCGCCCTGACATTATACAGAAGTACATTAAAAAAATACCTGTAGCGGGGGGTCCTGTTGGTTGGATATTCCGCCAGAGTTATGGCAGAGCAGGCGAGGCTTTCGGTGCTGGTAGCCTTGCTGCCAGAATTAACATTATCAAGTATGGCGAGAAGTCCTTTCTGGAAGCTGGCTGGAGCATGAGGCAAATTGCCGAATTTGCCAATAAGATAACGGGTGTGATTGACCCTTCAACTTTGGGGGTGAGTGCAACAAAGCAAGCCCTTTTGAGCGCAGGTCTATTCTCTCCTAACTATACCAGAGCTTATCTGATGATATTGAGAGATACTTTAAGAGGTGGTATGACTGCTAGTGAGGTAAGAAAATCACTGGCTGGTATGCTAGGTGCTGGCTTATTGGGATACGTGGGATTATCCGAATTGATAGGGCAAGAACCAAAACTTAACCCTGCTCCGAAAGCACTGGGCGGTGATGGTGCTGGGTTCATGTCATTCAAGATAGGCAACAGCGTAATCGGTTTACCTGGCTTTTGGTATTCTGCAATCAGGATGATGGTGAGCGTAGCAGCAGCCGCAGAACAAGACCCTGAGAAATTGCTTTCCCTGAACTGGCGGGATAACGATTTTCTAAAGTTCTGGATGAGTAAGTCTTCGCCACTGGCAAGTCTCAGCAGAGAGATAATAGAGCGGAAGGACTATCTGGGCCGCAACATTAATTCACCAGGAGACTGGATGGATACACTGGGTACGCATTTTCTAACCATTGCCGGACAAAATCTGATAACTCGTAATCCTGGTGAAGAAGAAGGCAAGTTCAAACGCTTCGGGGCTGAGTTATTTGGGCTTAGAACATACCCTACCAGTGAGTGGACTAAGGTTGCGGATATGCGTGATACCTATGCCAACCAGAAGTTTGATACATCATGGGATAGCTTGAACCAGGAGCAGAAAGGCACTATCCGCAAGGAATACCTCGACTTCGCAGACAAAGAGACAGAGGCTAGGGAAAACATGACATGGGAAAGTGGTGAGGATTATGAGATAGCGATGCAATCTGCCAGCCGACAGGCGGAGGCAGATTATCATTCTATGTTGGAAGATGCTGCTCAGGGACTTGTCTCTGGCGTAATTGATTATAAGACGTATCTCAACCAGCAAGACTATCTCAGGCGTGTTTACTCAGGCACTAAATGGACTGAGAATTATTTACAGTCATTTCTTGACCACGATAGGGCTAAGGATATATCTAAATGGCAATCCGAGAATGAAAAGCCGGAAGATGCCGCACTGTCAAGATACTGGGATATTCGGAATAACCCTGTAACTGTGGGCGGTGTGCCTGACTGGGATGCTACTGAAGCTAAGACAACCGTTTATCTGGATTCTCTCGACAGTGAAAAACGCTCCTATATTCTAAGAAACAAGGGCGCGTGGGTTGACTCTCTACCTCCATTAGCAAAGAAGCTGGCGGAATTACAGACGAAGGGGAGAGATATTGTTGACGAGTATTATAATATTGAGGCCAAACAGAGGATAGCATACCGCAGGGCTAATCCCACCGTTGACGCCTGGCTTCTCTTAATGGGTAGGGTAACTGTTCCTCAGACACAGATGGCAATGATGACTGCCACAAAAGAGCTTCAGCAAAGAGGTTTACCGCTAACTATGATACCTAGACTGACTGGGCAGACGATGCCGCAGGGGACACAAGTGGCTGCCGCAAAACCGAGAATACCGATGCGATCAATCGCAAGATAAGAAATAAGTATTAAGGAGGCTATATGGTTCAGGAAAAAGGTTTACCAATTGACGACTACGAATACCTGATTCACCATATCAATAATGATGATGGTAAAGAACTGATATTTCACTGCATGCTCTATGACCATATTGCAAATATGTTTCAATTGGAACATTTACTTGTGAAGTCTGGTAGGGCTTTTTTAAATGGTAAGCAAATTAGAGACGGTTATTACCATGTTATAACAGGGCTAGAACCCAATCAGGATGTGGTTTGGAGTGATGAAGATGCTATTGAAAGTGGAATAAAACCAAAGCAGATGCTCGAAGGCATGACACTCAAACAGAAATCCAAGGAGTGGTAACATGATAGTTTATCCACAGAATTGGGATTATATCTATAAAAGACCGACACTTGATGAGATTGAGCAAGTTATGTGTAATGCAGTAGTAGAGACTAATTGTGCCAACCTATGTCTATCCGGAGGTGTTGATTCTAGCCTCGCTTTACAATTTATGAGTCGAGTGTATTCATTTATTACATGCTACACAATCGCTAGTTCTTTAGACCATCCTGATGCTTATTATTCCAAGTTAATTGCTAGTCAATATAAAGTAACTCATATGGTCTATATCCCAATAGATAAAGAGATTGAATCTTCTAAATTAGATGGTGATCTTCAAGGCGATGTAGGGGTGCGTTTACTCTTCAAGTATATTTCAAAGTATACAGATAAAGTTATTACCACAGACTGTATAGATGAACTTGATTGTGGTTATTATCCGCATCAAAAAGAGCCAAGTGATGAAACTTTCCGAAGATTTATCTTAGATTTAGAAGAAAAACATTTGAAACCACTAGATAGAAATTCTGGTGGGGTTAAGGTATTTTTGCCTTATGCAACAGAGGGGGTAATCAACACATTTTTAAGAATACCCATTTCCGAGAAAGTGAATAAAGATATAAGAAAAAGCCATGTTATGGCAATTGCTTCCAAATATTTACCGCCTGAAATAATAGAGCGGAGGAAGTATGGATTTAATAATGCATTGGAGAACATAAAAATATGAGTATTCAGCATGTCGTAAGTGACACAATGGTAAAACACAGAAACCAAGAAGGAGGCAACAATCCAATGGGAACTAAGGGCGAAACCAAAGCCGAAACTGTGGAAGGGCAAGCCGACATAACTCCAGAGGTTACTACTCCTGAACTAGAGCCTGAGTTAGTTGTAGAGCCTGAGCCAGCCAAAGGCAAGGGCGAAACCAAAGTAGAGAACTGGGAACAAAAGTACAAGACGCTTGAGGGGATGCACAGGCAGACTACCGATGAAATGAAATCGCTCAAACAGGAGAGGCTGAATTACTCCGAAATCAACTCAGCCATCAATCAGGTGAGCCAGACAGTTTCGCAGCAAGGTGAGACACTGTCCCTGATAACTGACATCTTGAGTGAAAATGCGGTAGACAATGAGGACTTGAGCAGCAGGGTGAAACAGGCAAAGCAAAAGCAGGAAGATGATAGAAAGCGGATTGATCGAGTCCGTGCTATCGGGCAGGACATGGGAACATTGGTACAGGTTGCGGAAAAAGTGGCGGGGCGAGCTATCAATCTACCTCCCAATGACGAGGCACTCAAACCAGCATGGGAGGCAGCAAACAAAGGAGACAGAGCCAGTGCCATACAACTGACAACCTTAGCCATTGAAACCAAAGTATCTGCCATGCGCATAGCAAAGCCTGGTGAGACCGATACTGATAAGGTTAAGAAGAAAGTTCCTGTGATAACAACCACTACTGGCCATGTGCAGGACTGGAAGGACTTATCGCCAACCGAGAAAATCAAGCGTGGTATCCAGGCACATCACGACAACGAATAAAATCTAAACTAAGTGAGGTAAAGTAAAATGGCTATGACTGTATCAGAGGCATCAAAACTTTCAAATGATGTCTTACTTGAAGGGATAGTTGAGACTATAACTAAGGAGTCTCCTATCCTCCAGATGCTTCCCTTTATTGAAATTGTCGGCAACGGCCTGACCTACAATAGAGAGAGCGCACTCCCGACTATTGACTTCTACGATGTGGGCGACCCCTGGGTAGAGTCAACACCGACCTTCTCACAGATAACCGCATCCCTGAAAATCATGGGCGGCGATGCCGATGTGGATAACTTCCTCAAGGCGACCCGCAGCAACGTTCAAGACCTCGAGGCGGCAGTCATTGAGCTAAAGGCCAAAGCACTTCGCCATGAGTTCGAGGACAAGTTCATCTATGGCAACTCTGCAACAGCCGCCAAACAGTTTGACGGTATCGCCAAGCTCATTGATATCTACACGGCCAGCGTCTATGTGAGACCCTGCACCGGTGTTGCGACTGGTGGAACTCTGACACTATCCGAAATTGATGTCCTTATTGACATGGTAAAGGGTGGGAAGCCAGGCATGATTCTGTGCAGCAAGAGGACACGGCGCAAGATAAACGACCTGATTCGAACATCGGGCGGGCTTGCCGTTCCGACTAAAGATGCCTTCGGGAACTGGGCGCAGGACTGGAATGGCGTATCTATCTATACCAGTGAGGCAATACTCGATACCCATGAGACTTCTGCAAGTGTGGATACTGCTGGCATGGACAGCACGGACTCAGTGGCTTTCGCTTTCCAGATGGGTGAAGGTGCTCTGGCCGGACTGACTGCCCCTGGACACATTACAGTTGAGTCGATTGGCTCACTGGAGACTAAGGATGCCTCCAGAACCCGTGTCAAGTGGTACGTGTCACTGGCACTGTTCAGCCAAATCAAGGCGGCTGCCCTGATTGGTATCGCCAACGCGTAAAAGTAACTAAAATCTAAACAGGAGGAAGATATAAAATGGCTACTCAACCAGCAACTCCCTTATCGGAGTTAAATCCTACATCGTCTGTTTACCCCTTCGCCGAGAGGTTTCGGGTGCAATCCAACGGCATTACCGATGTAGAAGTATGGGAAATACCAGTAGGCACGATAATTACGGATGTGTTTGTAATAGTCGTTACTGCTGGTGTTGGCAGCACCACAAACTATGTTGTGGTAGGAGATGAGAGCGATGAGGATGGGTTCATCGCAGGTTTTAACCCTGCCTCTACCGCAGGTACTGTCATTGGAGACGACCCGACTGAGCGTGGGGATTACCTCTATGACTCCACAAAGAAAGCGTTGTGTGGCAAAGTGTATGTAGCGACCAGCACGCTGGAGGTGGCTTGCGAGGTAGCAACAAATACCACCGACCCCATTTTCGACCTAATCGTAATTGGCTATCGTGTCCGTTACGGTTAAATAAAGTTTAGTTCCCCTGGGGGATATTGAACCCCCAGGGGCGGAGTATGTTGAATGAACGATGATGAGAAGCATACCTTTGGGAGGCACTGGTATCAATACATCACTGAAAAGGTGAACAATCCTCTGGTGTTCTTTATGAGTAGCGTATTTGATAAATTACCAGAGCCTACTAGAGAAAACACCAGATGGTCGAACTCACATCGTTTAATTGAAGTCCGAGATGGATTCTTTCAGCACGAGAATAACCCCAAGAGATTTAAGGCTCTCAGGGCAATCTTTAACTATGTCATTATCAAATATGATTACGACCCTTATTATCACGAAAGACTTGATTGGGTGATAGAAAAGATTATCACAATAGTTAATGCGGGAGAATGGGTATCTCATGCTTATAGACTAAAGAATGACCAATGGTGGAAGTAATGAGAGAACTTTGGAATCATAAACCCTGGTTTGATATTTTAGTACACAAGGTGCTTAATCCAAGTAAGGCAATACTAGTCGAGCTTTGTGACCACTTGCCCCAACCAACCAAAGAAAATCTATCATGGCAAAATGCTAAACTTCTTGTCGAGTTAAGAGATTGGTTTCTTGCCCAGGACACCAATAGCCGCTACAAGAAGATATACATGGCTCTTTGGAATCTTTTAATTATAAAGTATGAAACCGACACGCAATATCAGGTTCGTTTTGAAGAAACCCTCAAAAAAGCTATACAAATGAGCATAGACAATAGGTGGGAGTTTCCTGAACGGTCTCGTCACAAAGAAGAACACTGGAGAAAGGAATGAAAATCCTGAATAATATTATCATCCGGTCTATTCCTTGTATAGCGGTACTATTTTATATCGTTGCTATACTGCCTTATCTATTATTTTGCGCATGGAGGAGAATATGGAAGTTAAAGAAATCGGGGAACATTGTTCATGCGGAGGCACGTTAAACAAACTCTATCCTGTAGAGCCGAAGGTATGGCGGGGTATATGCTTTGTCTGCGGTAAGGAACACAGCATTATAGAATATTCTGGTAAGGACAGTGACCGATGAAATACGATTATACTTGCGATTCTTGCCTGATTACTTTCGAGGTGAAGAGCGGAATGAAAGATATGCCTGTATCGGCGATATGCCCGCAGTGCGATAAACCAGCAAGGCGAGTTTTCCATCTTCTTAATGTTACATGGGGCAGCGGGTGCTGGCAGTTTGGAGAAGATGGGCTTGGCGATGAGCCTTGCCATAATTGGTAGGAGGCTAACATGACAATAGCATTATCGACTCTACTACTCGGCTTCGGGAATTTTACCAAACAACTCTATATCCCGAACAGCCAGTTTGCTGGCACTGCTGATACTGACGGCACAACGGCTGCACTGAAGGATGCGGAGCTTAACGTCTTTTCCGATAACTTCTTCAATGACTACTACTGGGTCTATATCATAAGTGGAGGTGCTGGTGGAGGTGGCGCTGGCGATGTCAGGAAGATTTCCGACTTTACTCAGGTCGGAGGTATAGCAGTCCCTGAAATAGTATTCTCCGGGATACCGAAGATAGGGGCTACTTACCAGATATGGAAGTGTCATGTCCAGGATGCTATTGACGCTCTCAATGATGCCTTTGTTTCCCTCTTTGCAGGATACCGTCTTTACCGTAAGATAGTCTTTGAGAGTCTGGGATTAAGCCTGCTTACTGCTCAAGCTGCTGCTGCTCAGGCAGATGTTATCGTTGCTGATTCTACTTTGTTCTTTGCGGGACAGTTAGTAACTGTTGCAGATGATAATGCCTCAGAGGATTGCGAGATAGATTCTATTAACACTACCACCGAGACGCTTACCATGACTGCTGTGCTAACCAATACTTATAAGACTACGGATAATGCTGATGTGACTGCCAAGTCTGGTAAATACTTTAGCTTAGGGGCTACCATAGGCGATGCCAGAGTAACAGGGGTTTTCATTAAGATGGATGAGACCGCACATCGGAAGCAATACACGAATTGTGAAGTAATCACCAATGCCGATGGAGTACGACAGTTGTACTTTCCTACTTCTGTCTCGGTAGACGACCAGTTGTGGGTTATCGAGGCAATAGACAAATTGGAAGAAGTAACCGACCCGACTGATACCATTACCCTTGAGGACAGGCGAGTTAAGTTGCTCTATGCGGAGGCAGCCTATCACTTTTACCTGAAGCAAAGTAACGACATAAGTGCGGGAGACTATCAGGCTCTTATGGCACTGGCTGCCAGATACAGGCAGCAAACTCTGACAGACTTCCGTGCGATTCAGCTTCCTAAGCCAGTAGAAGTGGCCGACATGAACGCTTATGACTAAGGAGTTAACATGGTAGATTCACTTCTGGATAAGTACGATATTTACTACACCAATAATGCAGCAGCAAAATTAGGTTTTATGCTGGCTCGAAGTAGTAGCGGTCCGAAGGCATGGATGAGAGCAGACAGTTCTCCGCTGCCTGATAATTACCCTTCCAGCGACATATCCTACGCTAACCTCAGCCCTGACGTGCAGAAGGTAATATCTCAAAGATTCCTTCACGGGGGATTGGGCGCATTAGAGTTTGAGATAGAGGATGATGCCTCTTACCAGATATTGAGATACCTGAAAAGCCAGAACATAGATTGCAGGTGTAGAGGAAAGGCTTATCCCGGACCAAAGATAATATCCGTAACTGTTCCTCAATATCCAGCAATTACGATCGTCAATGCAAATTGCGAGCTTACCACAGGCTGGACAGGGGGGGCTAGAAGTGCTGCTCAGAAGTATAGCGGTACTTATAGCTGGCTGGTTAGCGCTGGGGCAAGTGCATACCAAACGTTGGACTCGTCTGTTAGCTTTCGAGGCACAAAGGTAACATTCAAGATGTGGGCAATGGCGGGCAATGTAAGCACTGCTCGTATTGGAATACATGATGGTGTTACTCCTTCTTATTCAAGTTATCATACTGGCGGAGGAGGATGGGAACAATTATCTGTTACTAAAACTATGGGTGTTGCTGCTACAGAATTGACACTTTACCTTATGAGAGATACGGCGATAGACGTTTATTACGATGATGCGGAGATACTGGTTCCGATTAACGGAGCGCCGATACGTGGCGTGGACTTCAACAGCCTGCAATATATCGCCTTCGGTAATGTTCTGGCGAAATTGAATGGCGCTGGAACAGCATATACTTATGTCGATACTTTACCCGCAACTATAACTTCGCTTGCTGTCATGGCTGTTAGCGGTGCGGATTATCTATTTATCGGACAGGGCAAAGCAAACTTCTATTACTACATGGTCGCTGCTGAAACCTTTACTTTAAGCAATCTGGCTGACGGCAAGGCGGACAAGTTTTGTACGGTTGGCACTTCTTTGTGGCGGCTGTATTTACCTAATAATCTTAGAGTAGCTACCAATCCCCTTAATGGCGGTTCATGGGGCGCTGCTGTAACCTGTGGTGAGGCTGCTTATAATGTCAATGATATGTGGGACTATGGAGGCATACTGTGGTGTCTTAAAGAGGATGGGGCGTATTATTATAACTCAACTGATACGGCTTTCTACTCTGCCTTCCCCGAACTGACAACCATAACCAACGAAGATGCTGGTAAAAACAGCACTGTATTCAGGGGCGGGCTTTACTTTCGCATGGGCAACCAGCAGGAATGGGAAATCAAGGGCGGAGTGCTGACCGAGATAACGCCTAGCCTGTTTTCTCAGGGGATTGCTGACTACGCCTATCCATGTGTTGCCAGAGCGCATGATGAAAGCTGGCTGTATGCCATTATAAAAAGGGGTAGTGCTGATTTGGCTGTTATGGCTGGCAGGTGGGAGTATATTGCGGGCAGGACAAGGTGGATTTGGCATGAGATACGAAGCATTAACCTGACTGACGTATCAACGGCTTTCGTTTCAAGTGTCGAGGGCAGACCTTATCTCTATCTTGGCTCAACGGTATCTACTGAGAACGTCTATAAAGTCTATCTGCCTGTAACCAATGATGCTACCGCCGATGCGGATTATAGATTTTACACTGCGGGCAGCCTGTGGACACCACGCTATGCGTCTCTGCTCTACGCCACTGATAAAAGATGGCAGCAGTTATATGTCAATAGTGAGAGCCTGACAGCGACAAACTATATCACCGCTAATTACTCTATTGATGATGGGGCTACTTTCACCGCTCTTGCTGATATTGATACCAGCCCTGAGCAGACGAAATCTTTTACCAATATTGAGTCAACCATGATGAATCTGAAGTTGGACTTCGTGGGAGACAGCGAAACAGTACCGCCTGTTCTAAATTATCACAATCTAAAATGCCTTATCTTGATGGATGCTATTGCTAAATTCACCCATACTATCAAGTGCGACAAAGGATTAAGGCTCAAGAATAATATTATGCCGCCAACTGCTTATACCTATAGTGCTATCAGGGCTTTTATTGATACCCTGAGAGATACCGTTTGCACCCTGGGCGATGTTTCCGGCATTGAGCATACGGTAAGGGTAAGAGTTCTCAAAGAAGAAGAGGTGTTCGACCAGGATGAAAAGAGACCGATGCTGCATTATACTTTGGAGTCCATGAAGGTATTATAGGAGAGTGCCGTGAGTGAAGTCAACAAAGGAATTAGGGTAAACCCTGCTGTCATTTCGATAATTGTGCTTCTGGTTGTCCAGATAGCAGTATTTGCATTTGGATATGGCACAACCACTCAACAAGTGAAGTTCAATCGTGAGCTCATACAAGCATACCAGAATAACCAGGCTTCCATTATGCTAAAGCTGGATGATTTGAATACAAGAATAACCAGGATTGAAACTATGCTAAGGAACCAGGTGAACTGAGATATGTGCTGGCTAACTGATTTCTTCAAGAAAGACTCAACAGAATTAAAGCCTGCTGGAGTGATTGATATTAACACAGCATCGTCTATCCTGCTAGATAAGCTGGAAGAAATGGGTGATGATAAGGCTGAGATTTATCTACCCGATATTGACGTTAAAATATATAACAAAAATGTTATAATCTCCGCCCGTGAGCTTGAAGAAGTAGCCAGCATCAAGTACGTGGCCGAGGTTCACGACTGCGACGATTATGCTGCTGATCTCTACGGTAAGTTCGCTGGACTTCTCTGGACAACGAAACACGCATTGAATTTCTTTTACTCTGAGGACAACGAGCTTTGGTTTATTGAACCGCAGACTGGCGAGCTATCACAGACGATGGAAGATTGGCAAGGGTTTGATGTAAGATTCTTTCTGGCAAGATAATGGAGTGCAAAAGAACCACGCATAGCATGGAGTGTAAGGGGTGGTTTCCGCCAGGTCATAAGTACGTTGGCGTTTATCAACCTGTTGGACATAGTTTTAAGCTGGTGAAGTTTTGCATGAAGTGCATAAACTCAAATGTCCTGGATGCGGATACACCTACAGTGTAGAACTGATTGTCATTAACGAGTTCGAGCAATGCCCTGTGTGCGGGTATCAGTCAAGGTTTGAAGAGTTTGTTGTCAAAGACTAAAATTCATAACACTTTGACTACACCGCTTTTACTCATATTTACTTAATCTCTTTTTTAGTCTCGCAATTTCATTTTCAAGAATTGTTATCTGCTTATGTCTATCATCCGTAACAAGTTGAAGGTTCTCAGGATACCTATTGTCCTGTTTATCTTCTCTGCTACCTTTGGGATATTTAACTCCTTTGTGGTGAATAATTTCCCACGAATGAAGGCATCTGCCCATTGCCTTCGCTACTACAAGACGGTGCTCTTTAACATAACCCCGTCTGCCAACCATCGGATAGAAAAAATCATCAGGAAATAATTTTATCTCTACATACCCATCACCATTTATAAATCTTCCGCCTTGCCACCTATAATTCCTTGCGCCTAATGTCTTTTGGGATTTATTTCTCATTACTATACCGAGCCGATGCATCGCATCCCTTACCGCAGCACCGCAGACATTAAATACTTCACCTATCTGGTCAGCGGTCATTCCTCTTCCCCAGTATAATTCCCTCACCTTCTCTTTTTGCTCGCTCCACTTTACTTGTCTCTTACCTTTCGGTGCTCCCATATCTACCCCCTACTTACTACTATACCTTTACTATATCATAACGCAGGGAGTATATCAAACATCTAACTTTAGGACGGACTGGGAACATCTGCGAGCACTTATCTCGCAGTACTTCTCCTCTATCTCTATGCCTATGCACTTGCGGTTGAGGTCTTTGGCTGCTCTTAATGTTGTGCCACTACCCATAAATGGGTCTATGATTACTCCTTTTGTTGGTGCTAATAATCTGCGTATCAATTTTATCGGCTTCTGTGTGGGGTGATCATAAAATACATCTCCATTTAGTTGTGCGTTCATTTCTGAATCTATAACAGCGTGGCGTAAAACTAAACCAGTGGCATTGCCATTTACTTCATAGATTTCCTCGTATTGCTCACCACTATTTCCTATATTTCTGTTAGCCTTTGCCCAAATATGCCTTGCTGTAAACAGTAGAGGGAAATCGCTACCTTTCCAAAAGACAAAGCCACGAACATGGGGAAGCAAACCTACCAAATTTACTATGCTCCAGTCATAGTCTTCATATCCATAATACGGCGGGTCAGTCAGCACAAGGCTTACATAGTTGTCTGGCAAGAGTGGCAAAACATTCCGGCAATCATCGTTGATTATTATAACTGACTCATCTTCATAGAAGGGCTTGATGCCTTTAGCTTTTAATTCTTCCCACATTTCCTGCTTCCCCCTCTTTAGCATAGATAATTTTCCCTACTTCTAGCATCTCGTCTTTAGCCGCTCTACCAAGTCGTTCTCTGCCAGTTTTGGCTCATCCATACCATACCTCCATCATTCCTCCTTAATGTGGCTTGGTTGCATCGTAAACAGCCTTCCTTCTCAGGTACTCTGACAGCCCTATTCTCTTCCTCTTTGCCCTTCTTACCAGGATATTATACACTTCGTTCGGCACTCTAAATGCTACTGGTTTGGTGGCTTTAGATGGCATTACTTGCTCCTTATTATATCAGAGGGGTAACCCCTTGTTTCCCACGCCTGCTTAACTGGGCGAGAACTTCCTTTGCACCCTCATAGCCTTCATAGCTAGACCACTCCTCCAGCAGTATCCTTTCGAATGAGGCATCCTTGCCTTTAGATTCTTTGCTAATGATGCCATTCTTAACACATTCAATCGCATACAAAGCCCCTCTTTTATGGCTCGTTGTGTAGCATATCCCTGCCATTATTTCCTCCGTCTTGGTTTCAGAATATGCCAGGCAAAGCGTAGTCTGGCACTAAAAGGCCACTGCTCTATAGCTCTGACATACTCAATCCAGTTCCTTTTGCTGTATTTCCTTAACTTTCGAGCTACTCTACTGTTCATCATTCACCTCTCAATTCCCCATTCTTTTAACTGTGCCAGCCACACATCCTCAGCAATGCAACTCTCTTTCTCTATCCACCTCACCACTTCCTCTCTCCCCTTTTGACGGGCTATGTATTCAGGGTTGCTCACCACCACACCGCTTGATTCATCTGTTATTGTTGGTTTCATTTGGCCTCCTTTAGCTTCAAAGTATAGACAAACACCCACTTGTCATCTATAAGTTTTAACAATGGCAGTGCTTGATCACCGCCTTCAAGCTCAAATTCCTCCGGTGATAATGGCAGATACAATTTCTCAGCCCTCACATCTAATATCGTAATAAAGACACGGGCTGCTTCTTGGGGCATAAACATTCCAGTCAATATGTCTCGCTTCCAACGCCACTTCAGCATATCGCCTATAGTCTGATTAACAAAGACAGGACTTTCGTCACGAAGATAACCTGCCTCATTAAAATATGGATGACGATATAATGCCTCTTTGATATACACTGTGTCGCCTACTTTATATCTAGGCTTATATTTATTAGACTCTCTATCAAAAAACCCAAAACCTTTACCGCCTACACAACCCCAAAATAATCCTCCGTTTGGCTGAGGCTTTATAATCCTTCGTGTCTGCCATAGCCTATCAGTACCGCCCTCAGCAATGGCCTTTGTTTTCCAGGGCTTCATCAATATTCCTTCCACGATTCACTCCTTTCGACTCTTCCCATGTTCGCCTTAATTCAGTAAGCATATTAGATGCTATCTGTAACCATAAGGTATGCTCACTGGAGATTGGGTTAAGTTCATCCCACTCATCCTCAAATATAGTGTTAAATCCTACCCTTGCCATCCTCTCGACTACCTCATCTTCTTTTGAACTGTCGAGTTTTTGTTTACTGTTCATCCTCATCTCCTTTACTGCACTATCTCAAACAACTCTTTTAGCTTTAACCCACTCATCATAAATCTGTTTCATGGTATCTGACTCTTTAGCTACCTGGCGAAGCTCTTCAATCTCGGCTTCCCTAATCTTTTTCCATTCATCGTTTTGTTGCTCTGCAAAGGCTGTTGCCCTTTCGTGTTGCTCTCTAATAAGCTCATTAGTTGTGCGAACACGATTAGAGTCCTGAACGTATAACACCAACCTTACAAGTTCCATCAAAACAATTAATACCAATAATGCTACTACCATATCATCCTCCTTTATTGTGGCACTATCCCTATTTGCAGTTTGGACAAGGGAGGTATTTCTCAATCTTCTCTCCCTTTGCCTTACGCCTAGCTGCTCGATTAGGGTAGAAATCCTTTGTAATATCTAC
>Ga0180007_10002683_pt1 | contig 20777 bp, 5 predicted proteins | sample MM_PC_MetaG_FD_121122 | JGI IMG/M metagenome (GOLD analysis project Ga0180007, IMG submission 121122) | Groundwater microbial communities from the Aspo Hard Rock Laboratory (HRL) deep subsurface site, Sweden - MM_PC_MetaG | ecosystem: Environmental > Aquatic > Deep subsurface > Groundwater... | reverse complement strand
CACTATTTAAATTTATTGTTTCAATCCTCATGGGTTCATTAAGGGTAATCCCATGCCCCACCGCACTTTTTTCTCTATCGGGTGCAATCAAAATAACTTCGTGATGAAGTTTAAGCGTTTCATAGAGTGCCAGAATCCCTGGTGCATTATATCCATCATCATTTGTGAGAAGAATTTTCATGATTTCCTATTTTGCCTTGCTTGGTATATGGCTGTTATAAAAGGTGTTGTTTAAGATTTTTAGCGGGGGATTGTCAAGGCGGAGATGGAAAATATTGTGAAGAAGTTTAACTACCCAATGCTCCGAGGCTCGATGAACATATGTTCCAGCCAGAACCCCTTGCTTAATCTGACACATAGTAATTCAATATAATGTTTGGTCGACAATCGAATAATAACCGATAATCTCGCCATCGCTTCGAAAAACAAATACGTCATTATTTTCAATATAATCAGAGCTTATTGAAATGGTACTTGACATGATAGTAGATACTATATAAAGGGATAACTGATAGCTATAATCTATAGGTCGACTGTCTGTAATCGAAAGGGCGAAGCTATTAATGTGATCAAGTAAGCATGGACATTTTCCTAAGCTGCATTTTCTGATTTTTAAGTCTCCAAAACCTTCCTTATCAAGTATAAAGTCCATTTTCGTTTACTATGTTTTCAAATGCCTTTAAAAGGCAATCTTCTCTATACCGGCAGCGGTATGTCAAGAATTATTTCAAAGGCTTTATCAAGCCACTTCCTAAATATCCTTATAACTGAATAAATTCCATTCCAAAAAAGCCACCAGATTAGACAAAGACCAGACGAACTGAGATTTAAGCTGAAGAAATTTTACCAGCAGCATCGCTATCAATGCAGTCCAAATCTGTGAGAGCTTTGCATGATTAAATAATTCTCCTATTTTAGCATTTTGGGGAAAATTTTTAACATTCCAGATGCTCGGGGAGGCGGTCAGGCTATCAAATTTGCGGCCAGCCCGATGCTTGCCAACTCAATTTTGTCTCCGTTTGAGGCTGCTTTCTCCGGATTTCCAAATCCGGGCTCATCTATCCACTTAAACAGGAGTGACATTTAGTATTTTGGCCCCCTTCTTTAAATTGAAAGCAAACTGTGGGAACCGGCCTCTTTCTCCATTCCTGAATGAATTAATATTTCACTCTTAGGAAAGTGTCCAGAATTACTCTACCAGGTCAATGTTGGAAATTGAAATCACGAAGGCGACGATGAGCCTAACAACCTTATTTTAAAGGAGGAATTATTGTGATTTTCCATTCTGTTTTTATGATGTCTAAGGCAGTTATGATCAAGTTTGGCCAAATAAAAAAACAACTCTTCCTGGGAATAATTTTGGGGGTTGGGTTGTTTGTCTTAACAGGTTATGGTGAAGCTTGTACCATCTTTTTCCTTAACGGCGGTGACCAGCAGATTGTGGCCAAGAATCATGATTTTATGGCTCCGGACGGATTTTTAATCGCCAACAAACGTAATATAGAAAAAACCGCATTTGTATACTTGGGTCAGACGCCTGAAGAACCTGCCAAGTGGACATCTAAATACGGCAGTGTGACTCAAAACCAATACGGTCGAGAACTCCCCTACGGCGGAATCAATGAATCTGGTTTGGTGGTGGAAATGCTGATGATGCCTCAGACTAAATACCCTATGGAAATTAACGTCCCGACCATTTCCCAACTGCAATGGGTTCAGTACCAGTTAGATACCCGAGCCAGCGTCATAGAAGTCTTGGAAAATTTGGATAGCCTTCGGATAAGGCCGACTCCGAAGGCTCCGGGTCTTCACTACTTCATAGCTGACAAAACTGGAGACTGTGCCGTTGTAGAGTTTTTGGACGGTAAAGTGCTCTCCTATCATGACACATCACTGCACTACAAAATTCTGACCAACAGTCCCTACGCCCAGTGCTTAGAATCTGTAAAGACCGGTCATGCTCCGGCAAAAGATGTATGGTTGTCAAATGAACGATTTATTCGAACAGCTATCATGCTGAAGGAGTTTGATCCCAAAAGTGGCAATCCCCTTGAATTTGCCTTTGAGATATTGAGCAACATCAAATGGGAGGCACCCAATCAATGGACTTTGGCGTATGATTTGATGAACCATCGTATTTACTTCCGTGCAAAGAATAACGGAAGCCTCCGACATATTAACATGAATCAATTTGATTTTACCTGTGCCTCACCAACGCAGGCTATAAATATTTCAGGAAAGGGGACCGGAGAGGCATCTGATGATATTGTGGAATTTTCTGCTGATCTCAATAGAGACCTCATAAAAAGCACCCTGGGCGCATTTTCTCTAGGACCGGAGGCCAGTGCCAGAGTCTTTGACCACAGAAACAGATACCTTGAGAACGCGGTTCGGTGCCTGAAATAGACTACAAGTTGTTTCGAATGCCCAATTTCTAAAGAAAAATAGGAAAAATTCACTAATCAAGAAAGGCTATCGCTGACTATTGTAGAACACTTCTATGTAATCAAAAATATCCCGTGTTGCCTCCTCCCGGGATTTGTAAATTGAACCAAATTCGTTTTATCTTCAAATTTCCTTGAGAACAAATATAGAACAACGGCCAGGTTTAGCCAGCCTCCTGCTTTCGCAGGTTGGGAGCCACAGGTAGATTATGTTTGCTATCGTTCTTTTTTGTTTTGCTCTAACGCTGGCCATCGCCATTACTGTTTTTGCCCTATATCGGCCATACTGGCTTCCATAATCCGTGTTTTCCTCTGCCATTCTCCTGCCCCGTAGTTTCTCCCCTTTATACCCGATTGGTTTTCAGCACAATTGGAACAAAGTTTTCAATTTCTTTCTGGTATTCGGATTTCCCTTTATTTTTCAGACTTAATATCCACTCCGCCTGATTTGCATTGTTGAACATAGTAGGAGAGCTTTGCACAGCCCCAAAACCAATACCCTGAGAAAATACAAAATTGAAATTTTTAGAAAAGAGTACAGTCTATCCATCTGAAAACATTGAATAATTTATCAAAACATGCTATCATTTACTTGAAACTAAACCATAATTATGGGTGGTGCTCATGAGTTTTAAGAAAAAAAGTAAGCAAATGACTTTTGCCGATCTGGAATCTGTTGGAAATAATTCTTTTACCAATATCAGGCTTAACCGATTGGTAGAAATTGATAATTCCATAGACTGGTATTCGATTAAAAAAATATTTGATTTAACGTATTAGGCAGGTAAAGACAAGCTCGGTCAACCAGCATATCCCCCTTTGATGTTATTTAAATGTCTTTTACTCCAAAAGTGGTTCAGAATTGATTCAGACCCGGAACTTGAAAGCCAAATCAATGACAGCAGAGCTTTCCGAAAGTTCTTAGGCCGTCCCTCAAATATTTCTTCTCCTGATCATTCAACCTTTTCCCGTTTCCGAGGGAGGCTGAGCAAGGGGCAGTTTGAAACAATCACGCTAAATATTTTGAAACAGTTTTCTGCTGAGGGAATAACAATAAATGAGGGTATTGCAATAGATGCTCGTATCGTCAAGTCGGCCTGCAAACCGTTGGCAACAAGAAACTTGATAAATTAAAAGCAGAGCGCTTAGCCCCAGGAGGACATCTTGATAAGACCGGTAAACCTCGTAAGTTCTCAAGAGATCTTGAATCCAACTGGACAGTAAAGAATGATAAGCCTTATTATGGTTTAAAAGAACATGCTTCAATAGACACTAATCACGGTTTTATCCTGGCAACTGTTTTAAGTCAGGCTTCTGTTCACAATACCAATTATTTCAAATACTGTACACTATACAGCCGCTATACGAAGCAGAAGTTGAAAATGGTCTATGCAGATAAAGGATATCATGGCAAAGACAACAGAAGTTTTTTAAGTTTGAATGAATTTGGTGACGGAATTATGAGAAAAGATACGACCACTGCCAAACTGACACAGCTGGAAAAGGACCGTAATCTCCATGATGGAGGTCAAAGAGCCAGGGTTACAAGCATAGCCAAAAACAATATCGATATTTGGATCAGGCAGGTCGCTTACAATATCCGGAAAGGTATTAAGGCCGTTCAAAAGATGCAGCAGGAAAACGCTTTTCAGGGATAAATGCGGCTACGATATGAAATCATTCCCCAAAAGAGAATTACTAACACACGTCTGAGTCTTAAAACCCAAACGACAGCTGAAAACTATCAAAAAAATGAGATTTGAAAATCAAATATCTTCAGATAGGGTTCATTTTTCATCAGGTTTTGATGAGGATCGGGCTAATTCAAAGCTCTTAGTAGGTTGATAGATTGGTAACAGCCATTTGGGCACCAAAAATTGGAATGATACCCAGAAGTTTTTATAAATTTAAGGCTAAAAGCAGCAAAATTTTTAAAATTAGAGTGGAATCTTAAATTCAATTGTCTTACCAAATGAAAATAGCAATTAATCAAAGGTCTCTCTTCGGAAACAGCATCAAATTACCCTCCCAGGTCAATATTGAAGAGAGTCCAGTGGGGTAGATAATAGCCCACCGAAAACAAACTACTTCGCCGCAAGCAGCGGAGGATCTCTCGGTATGACGCAGCAAGCGGAGGGGAATTGAACTCAGAGAGATTAAACAAACTAAGGAAAGAAATCGCCATGATCCACCCAAAAAAAGGGGGCCAGCAGACCGATTCTTGGACCACGCTGCTGGATATAGATCAATCGATAGTTCATTTGGAACGTTTTCAGGAAAATGAACTCGCTCTGTACAAAAGTGTCGGTCTTCAAAACAATATGATAATTGCAGCATTTGGGAACTATTCAGGCTTAATGACTCTGTTTCTGTTAGAGCATTTTATTGGTCTCACCATTCAAGGCGTCGGGATCCATCAGCAGGTCATTAGCTTCTTGGAAAATCGATTGGACAAGAAACGATTGGATTGCTTCAATTTAGTCCCTGGAACCTTGTCTGAAAGCGAACTTGATAGTAACTCATGTGATTTTGCAATCGTTCGATTGGTGCTCGGATATGAGATGCATCCGGTTAACGTTGTTAAAGAAGCCTGCCGTGTTGTGAAACCGGGAGGAACAGCTATTTTTATTGATATTGATGAGGATACAAGCTCTCCTTCAGCATCGGTATATAGAAATACCATTGTCGGCAGGCAAATCCCTCTGCTTTTAAGTGAAGCCGGATATAATGCGAGGGAATTTCATGTGCTTACGGCTTATCATGAATTGGCAGATCGCAGTTTGCAGGAGGCGACGGCAGACACGCTATCTGATGACGTTTTTCCGAAGATGACAATTATAAAAAACCGCTATCGTGACAAAGGGGAATCAACCTGCAAGCTCAAAGTGGAGGGCTTTACCCAGTTGTTCGCAACTTCTGTTAGAAAAGATGGCGGTAGGGAGAGGAGTTCCGAGGATGAATCCAAATGCAAGCGAGATCGGCAAAAAGAAAACCAAGAATTTATCGAGACTATCCTTGGAGAGACTAACCAAGAACACAGTGAAAGATCGTTTAAAGGTTCATACAACATACAAAATATTTCAAAGGATACCAAAACGGAAATTCTGCGATTGAAAGCCCAGGTGGACCTGTTTTGGGACAAAGAGAGGGTGGTGTATGAAAACATGGGTATGGGAAACGAGACAGTGGTCATCGAGTTTGGTAGCGGTCCCGGATTTTTATCTCAGCGCCTTTTATCCTCGTTCCCAAAGATTTCCCTGACATGTGTCGAGTTAGATCCTTTTTTAACTGATTTCTCAAAAGTGCTTCTGAAAAAAAGTGGATTTGAAAGATACCATATCTGTAACGGCAACATTTTGAAAACCGAATTCCCAGATGATCACTTTGATTTTGCCATCATCAGGCTGGTTTTGGAACATGTTCCTCATCCAATGGAGGCTGCACGAGAAATCCATAGGATTTTAAAACCTGGTGGGAAAACCGTATTTATAAGCAATGATTTTCACTGGCATTTAAAAACTTTTCCCCATATACCCGAATTAGCGACATTATACCGAGCGTATTCCCAGTCAAGACTTTCAGAGGGTGGCAATCCTTTTATGGGACGGGAGGTCCCTGGAATACTGAAAATGGCTGGGTTTATGGATGTGGCTCTGACAATTTTACCGGTTCACAGCGAAATCACCGGCAGGCAATCTTTTCTTGACGCTGGAGGTGTCGGCATCCCTTCCAGGTTGGTAGAGGACGGGTTTTTGAGTCCCAAAACCATGGGAAAACTGGTGATAGAATGGAAAGAGGTGCTCTCCAACGAGAAAAGTGGAATCATTCGCCAGGTTTTTGTCGCATCGGGAACAAAAAAGGCCTCCGCGTCTGAGTTGTCTGAGGGAGAATCTGTTGTTTCCGAAGCAACCTCAGATCATCAGTCATCAGAAAGACTCCTCCATTCGACAGTTCCGAAGAGGATCAAACGTCAGATCGAGATACTGTCTGAGTCTGCATTCGATGACATTGATATAGATGCAAGTTTTACCACACTTGGTATCAGTTCCATTCAAATGGTCGATCTTGCAGATGCATTGAGTTCCCTTTTTTGTATCGTCTTGGAAGTGGATGTTCTGTTCACTCATACAACGATTGCTGATCTTTCAGATCATCTTATCAAAACCCATGGGGAGGTATTAAAGAAACCCTCTGGAAAGGAAAAGAGACGGGAGGCGACTTATGCTGGAGATTCTTGCAAAAACGACGAAATTTTCATCAAACCGGAGGGTAGAGTAGAAGAAAATGTTTATAGGAAAGAAAACGATGGAATAGCTATCATTGGTCTTTCCGGAAGATTTCCAGGTGTGGAAACTGTTGAGGAGTTTTGGGACTTGTTGATAAAAGGTAAAAGTTCGGTTGATGAGATTAACAAAAATGGCCGGGGAAAACGATGGTGTGCTGATAAAAAAGCTCAATTTTCTGGAAATACGAGTTGCATACAGGGGGGCCTGATTGAGGATATAGACTGTTTTGATTTTGATTTTTTCGACATTTCTTCTTCTGAAGCCGCTCTAATGGATCCCCAGCAGCGTATTTTTCTGGAAGAAGCATACAAAGCCTTGGATCATAGCGGTTACGCAACAAAGCAAATGTCCGGAGGGAAAGTGGGTGTATATGCTGGCTGTCGTCCTTCGGATTACCGGTCGACTCTGCCGGCGGAACATATGAATCCGCAATGGATGCTTGGCAATGATCAAGCGATTCTTTCTTCCAGAATAGCCTACCATTTGAATTTAACAGGACCGTGTATCTCTATTGATACGGCTTGCTCATCTTCACTTGTTGCCATCCATCTTGCGTGTGAAAGTCTTCGGCGGAATGAAGCGCAGATGATGTTGGCGGGTGGGGTATTTATACTCTGCACCCCCGGTTTTTATATGGAGGCATCAAAAACAAATCTGCTTTCATCAAAGGGCAGGTGCATGCCGTTTGATAATTCTGCGGATGGATTTGTCCCGGGAGAGGCAGCGGTTGTTTTTGCATTAAAGCGACTGGACTCAGCCCTAAGGGACAGAGACGCTATTCATGGTATCATCATAGGATCTACCGTCAACCAGAACGGCAGAACCAATGGCATCATAGCTCCCAATCCAGAAGTCCAAAAAGAGTTATTCATAGAAACCTACAAAAAGGCGGGCATCAATCCCGAAACCATCAGTTATATTGAAGTCAGTTCCGGTGGGACGAAGCTCGGGGACCTCATCGAGGTAAACGCGATGAAAAAGGCATTTAGACAATTCACTTCAAAGCAGAATTTCTGCGCGCTTGGGTCCCACAAACCTAATGTGGGACATGCCACCACAGCATCCGGTGCCGTTGGCATCGTGAAAATTCTGATGGCAATGAGGAAAAAGCAACTCCCGCCATTGATCCATCTGGCAGACCAAAACGAACAGATCTTTTTCGAAGGCTCCCCCTTTTATATTAATTTGAAAGCTGAGCAATGGCGTCAAAGTAGAGATTTTTCAAGACGGGCTGCTATTAGTGCATTCGGATTCAGTGGCTCTAATTGCCATATGGTTCTGGAAGAAGCCCCATTGGAGAGAACAGATGCAAAAGACGATGCTTCTCATGTATTTCTGCTGCCGGTTTCTGCAAAAACACCGGAGGCCCTCTCTGTTAAGAAGGCTATGCTGGCCCTATGGCTTCAAAACGAAGGCGCCTCCCATTCCCTTGAAAAGATTTCCTATTCTCTGCAGGTAAAAAGAAATCATTTTTGTTACAGGGAGGCTTTCATCTCCACAGATATAGCGGATTTGAGGAAAAAATTAAAATCTTCCTTGAGGAAAGGCGTAGCTCTTCCTGAAAAAAAAGCTTTTGGGCAAAAAACCAAGTTAAAAAAAAGAGGCGATCAATTGATTGCAGAAATTGCGGTATCTGGTTCTTCAGAAAAGGTACAACACAAGAACAGACTGGCAGAGCTGAGAGATTTCTATCTTGAGGGGTATGATCCCGATTGGAACCTGCTATGGGGGGGGAAAACTATCCAATATGTTCCTTTGCCAATTTACCCTTTTACAAAAACACAGGTCCCTTCCCTTGTTACCAAGCCATCCGTACTCTCGAAGCTGAGATCGGCGGACACCGGCTTTTCGAAAAAAAGAATGGATTCATTACTGTCGGGCCTTCGCGTGAGTCATCATGAAGTACTAACTCCCACCGATCCAATTGTCACAGATCATATGGTACGCGGAAAGGGGGTTTTAACAGGCTCGGAGTATCTGGGGATGGTTTGTCGGGCGATCTGTCGGGTGGTTGACGCCGATCTTATAGAAGAGTTAGCCATTTGCATTACAGCGGCTGTATGGATCAGGCCGCTGATTGTTGAGAAGGAAGCTATTGAGGTAGAGATTCTTATCAGTGATGAGGACGGCAATTTGGTATACACCATCCAGAGTGGCCTGCCTCCCCACATTGTCACATATGCCAGAGGAAGCCTTACCTTTAATACCGCGGCTATAGAAACAAAGCCTTTACAAGACATAGCTGCCATCAAATCGAGATGTCCCTTATGTATTGATGCACAGGAGGTGTATAAACAATTAGAATCGTCGCACATTCATTATGGCCCTTATTTGCGGGGAGTGAGTGAAGTTTGGACCAATGGTCGTGAGGCTCTCTCCATTTTGGAGATCTCTGAAATTTTTAGTTGGGACTCGAAGTATACAATTATTCATCCTGGAATTGTAGATAGCGCTTTACAAACCGTAGCGATATTGCACCGCCAGGAAAGTCAGCCGGGTCTTCTTTTTAGCATTGAACAGATAGACATCCTTCACCCTTTAAACGCAAAAGGGTATGCACACGTGGTCTCTGATGGAAAGGGAAGGTATTCTTTAAGCTTGTTGGATGCCTCCGGTCAGGTATGCGTCACGATGAATAATATCATGTTGATGTCGTCTGCAACTACATCAACCAGACGCTCATTTTTTAAAACTGCAACGGAACTGGCCCGCGGGACAAATGATCAATTTCCTGATTTGTCCCAGTTTCTCGACGCCTCTGATGAAATCGACCAATTTGGTCGGTATCTGCTGCTGGCAGCCTTTCAAACAATGGGGGCTTTCAAAAGGAGTGGGGAGTACTATGACATGACCAGGTTGACAGACAAAATAGGTCTGTCGCCCGCCTATCAACCTCTTTTCAAAGTGTTGCTGGACATACTCTCCCAGGCTGGCTTCATCGTAATTCAGGGGGAGCAGCTTCTTTCCTCTGATAAACTTGATGATCCGGCACTCAAAATCACGTTAGCTGACTTGGTGAAACAAAAGAGGCGTTTAAAAGAGCGCTGGCCTGGGGCAGAAGGCCATATTGAATTGCTGTGGACCTGTCTAACCAACGCTCCGAGAATGCTTAGTGGAGAAAGCCCTGCAACAGATGTACTGTTTCCCAATGCTTCTTTGGATTTAGTAGAAGCAATTTACAAGGGCAACGCTCTTGCCGATTACTGTAGCAGGCAAGTGGCCCAAAGTGTGAGGTCTTATATTGAAACAATTTTGCAGCAGGATGGAAACCACTCTGGAATCATTTCTCTTTTAGAACTGGGTGCGGGAACAGGTGGGACAAGCGCATTTGTGCTTGAAGCGGTTGAGCCGTTCGGTGAGCACATCCGGTATCTGTATACTGATATCTCCTCCGCTTTTATACAACATGGTAAAAAAGTTTACGGGAGACGGTATCCGTTCATTGAGTTCGAATATCTTGACATCGAAAAAGGAATCGGGTCACAGGCATACGCTCACCATGCTATTGATATTATTATTTCTGCCAACGTCCTCCATGCGACAAAAGATATAAATACGACACTTGAGAATGTGAGGGCGCTTCTAAAACCTGGGGGATGGCTCGTCCTGAATGAAATAACAGAGGCTAAGACTTTTTATACCCTTACTTTTGGCTTTTTAGACGGATGGTGGCGTTTCGAAGATAGAGAGCATCGGCTTGAAGGCTCTCCACTGCTTTCTACAAGTCTGTGGGAACAAGACATTCGGCTGGCAGGGTTTAAGGAGTTCACCATTGTAAATTCTGGCAGAAATCTAACCGAAAGGTCTCTCTTCCAGCATGTCATGGTTACGGAAAACAGCAGGCAACCGATAGTTGAAAAATCAAGGGGCTTCATTCAACAGTCCCAGGCGAATCCCTCGCTTCAACCGTGTACGACAGAATCTTCGGTCCAGGTTGATGGTATAGAGGAAGTCATTGAAGAAAGTCTTCTCGATATTGCTGGGGCTATTTTGGAAATGGAATCCGGCAGGATAGATCCTGAAGGCAAATTTTCAGACAACGGTATAGATTCCATTCTGGGTGTCGCCATGGTCGATCGTATCAATGAAACATTTAAATTATCCCTTAGCACGACCATTATTTTTGACCATCCGACCATCAGGGATTTAGCTCAGTTCATCTCCAACAAACACGGAAACGCCGTTGCCAAGAGGGAGACGGCAGTAAAATCGTTGGGCAACGAAGAATCTGTAGCTTCTGAAAACATATTTGACGCGCAGGCTCCTCTGACTGGGACAAAGGACCGTCTATCTTCAAGGGCAGGGAGCCGTGATATGGCCATCATCGGAATATCCGGCAGGTTTCCAGGTGCGGATGATGTTGAAGCGTTTTGGGATAACCTTGCAGACGGTATTTGTTCAATCACAGAAGTCCCGGCAAACCGATGGCCGATTGATGATTATTACGATACCGATGCTGGAAATATGGAAAAGACCCATAGCAGGTGGGGCGGCTTTCTACATAATATAGACAGATTCGATCCACTGTTTTTTAACATTACGGGCAAAGAAGCGGAATTGGCAGATCCTCAGCAACGCCTTTTTTTGGAAGAGTGTTGGAAAGCCCTGGAAGATGCCGGGTATGCCGGCCGGAAGGTCCCTCAAAGATGCGGTGTTTTCGTCGGAGCGGACAGCGGGGAATATAAGGCGGTGATGAAGACATCCGGCGTGAAGAAAGAGGGGGCTTCTTTTTGGAACAATGAAGCATCGCTTATACCTGCAAGAATTTCCTATTTTTTAAACCTCAAAGGTCCGGCGCTATCTGTCAATACAGCTTGCTCTTCTTCCTTGGTCGCTGTCCACCTGGCATGCAGAAGCATCCAGAATAAAGAATGCGATATGGCAATCGCAGGAGGCGTTTTCATCCGACTTACCCCTGATTTTCATATTTTGGCCTCCAACGCTGGGATGCTCTCTCCTGACGGCAAATGCAAAACATTTGATAATCGTGCGGATGGGTTCGTGCCAGGAGAGGCAGTGGGTGCGATCGTACTCAAACCTTTTCAGGATGCCCTGACCGATGGGGATCACATCTACGGACTCATTAAAGGGTCTGGTATTAACCAGGACGGTAAAACGAACGGGATCACAGCACCCAGCACGGAGTCCCAGACAGAACTTGAGGTGTCTGTATATGAAGCCGCCGGAATTGATCCCGTGACGATAACCTATGCGGAAACCCACGGCACAGGAACGAAACTTGGAGACCCTATCGAGATTGAGGCGTTGACAAAGGCCTTCAGGCATTACACTTCTAAGCGGCAGTTTTGCGCTCTTGGTTCAGTTAAAACCAATATCGGGCATTCGGTCATGGCTGCAGGCATAACAAGCGTTATTAAGGTCTTACTCTCGTTTAAATACAAGAAGATTCCTCCTTCCCTCCATTATGAGCGTTCCAACGAGCATATTTGTTTTGAAGAAACCCCGTTTTTCGTGAACAGTAGACCGAAAGAGTGGAAAGAGAACCCAGAGCATCCCAGGAGAGCAACGGTAAGCGCTTTCGGCTTTTCAGGAACGAACTGTCATATGATTCTTGAATCATTCCAGCAGGAAAATAACATCGAGGCCGAGGAGATGCCACCTTGGTTCTTGGTCCCTGTCTCTGCCCTGTCCGAAGAAGTGCTCGCCAAAAGAATAGTAGATTTGAGACGATGGATCGGGAAATTCGGTATGAACACATGCCTGTGTGATTTAGCCTTTACGTTGACTTCAGGAAGACGGCACCTTCCGGTGAGGATCGCTGTGGTCGCTGAAAGCATGGAGGATTTGGAGAAGGCTCTACAGCGGTTAGAAGCAGACAACGCCTTCAACAGCTTCGGGCAAAAAGATTCCGATCAGGAATCCTTCAAACAAGACTCGGACTTGGTGAGGCAGGGGGAAAATTTACTTGAGGACCTGGTGGTTTACCACAAGGAGGATGCCTCGGGTTTTAAAGAGAAGCTATCCGCCCTATTGGATCTTTATATCCGAGGATATGATTTAGACATGGAACGTCTGTTTTCAGGCCTTCCATGTCGCCGTATCTCGTTGCCTGTTTATCCCTTTGCTGGCGAGTCTTATTGGCCATCAGAAATAGGCGTACCAAAATACACTGTGAAAAGAGGGGAGGAGATGATTCACCCGTTAATCCATAAAAACACTTCCACATTCAGAGAGATCAAATTCTCCTCCAGGTTCTGCGAAGATGAATACTGCTTTAAAGATCACAGGATCGGGGGCTGGATGGTACTTCCAGCAGCCGCGTATATCGAAATGGCCAGGATATCTGGTACTACGGCCAGAGAGAAGCCGGTTAAAGAGATGAGAAATATTGTATGGGCGAAGCCGGTTCGCTTACAAGAGAAGCCTCTTGATGTTCACCTGAGGCTTAGTGAGGAAGGTGACAAAACGTCTTTTGAAGTGTTCACCCAGAGCCATCAGGAAGAGATTCACGCGACCGGGGAGATTTTCCGTAGTGCCGGAGCCGGCATGGAAATGAAAGGTGAAAAGCTCGAACTAAAAGCCCTCAAAGATAGGCTGTCAATCGTCACGTCCAGGTCAGCCTGCTATGCGATGTTTGAAAAGGCGGGATTTGCCTATGGCCCAAGTTTCAGGGTGATCTGGGAGATTTATGCTGGAGAGAGCGAAGCGCTTGCCAAGCTGGTGTTACCCGGACTGCTGAAAGACGATTCAGAACGGTACGGTCTACACCCGGCCCTCATGGACGGTGCGCTACAAACAAGTCTTTTCCTCATTCTTCAGGACACAAACAGGTTTTATCCTCATTTCCCTTTTTCTCTAAATCGTTTGTTGAGCTTCGACCCGCTTCCTGAAACTGTCTATGCCTATGTGAAAGAGATAAACTCGTCCCGCGTTAGGAGAAAAGGGCTTTTTGGGTTCGACATCAAGATAGTGGATGAGGAGGGCAGGCCAGTTGTTGCCATGGAAGCTCTGACAGTTAAGGCTCGGGAAGTAAAACCGGATAAAAGTAAGTTACAGACTGAAAAGATGATACGCTATTACCAAAGCGCCTGGGTCCCGACTCCTTGCGGATTTCCGAATAAAATGGCCGGATCGGCAGAGGTCCTTTTTGTTTTTGATAATGATTTGAATCTCCAAGAAAGAATCAAAACCCGTTTCGGTGGCAGAAACGACAACATAGTCTATCGCATATTGCCGGGAACCGCTTTTAGAAACCTCGGGAGAGGGTGCTATGAAATCGATCCGCGGGATCTGGAAAATTATCAAATGTTGGCGGACCTGATCACAGAAGATCAGGGGAAAACGCCTTTGCATATCCTCAATCTCTGGGCGGACATTCCCTTTAACGGAGAGCACAGTATAGATGCCTGTCTAAACCAAGGGCTGTTTCCCATCGTTTTGCTGACTAAAGCGTTGATGGAGAAAAGGGTGAAAGCGAAAGTTCTGCTGATCAATCTTCACTTGAAAGAAGCAGAACATAATCATCCGCTTCTGCCTGCTCTGGCCGGATTCGTTAGAAGCCTTCGCCAGGAGAACCCTACCTTTATTTACAAAAACCTCGAAATAAGCTCCTTCGACAGTAATAGGCCAATCCCGGAGGAGATAATCGACAAAATACTCAGTGAATTCGGTAAAGATGAAATAAATGATGTGTACGAGGTGTGTTACGACGGTGAGACCAGACGGGTTAAGCGCTTGGTAGAATACTCACCTGATAATTCGGACGGCCTGGGGTCAATCTTCAAAGAAAACGGGGTATATCTGATTACCGGAGGCGCAGGCGCCATAGGGATAGTTTTTGCTAAGCATTTATCAGAAAAGTACCGGGCTAGACTGGTGCTTTCAGGCCGATCGCGGCTTACCCCGAGGATTAGTGAACAGATACGTGAGTTACGCGCATTGGGTGGGGATGCGATGTACATCCGAGCAGATATAACGAAAAAAAAGGATGTCGAGAGTCTTGTAGCACAAACCAAATCGTCTTTTAAATCCATTAACGGTTTGATTCAGGCCGCAGGCATCCTCAGAGACGGTTTTTTTCTCAAAAAATCATGGGGAGATATCGAGGCCGTTGCAGGACCTAAGATTTTAGGATCCGTTTTTCTAGATGAAAATCTTGCGTCTGAAAAGCTCGATTTTTTTGCGATGTTTTCATCCATTGCTCCTCTTGTCGGCAGTGTCGGCCAAACAGACTATGCTTTTGCAAACGGATTTATGGATGGATTCGCCCGTTTCCGCGAGCAGATGACCACGAAGGGAGAACGATTTGGGAAAACGATGGCTGTCAATTGGCCACTGTGGGAAAACGGTGGAATGCAGATCGGAAGTACGACCTTGGAGCGCCTGGAAAAATTACTGAACATGGGGCTTCTGGAGTCCAGTAACGGTATTTTGGCGTTTGAATATATCCTCAGATCGGGAATGCCGAATTTGATGGTTGTACAGCACAATTCCAAAGAAAATTTGGGCACACTGCCTTTTTTAGAGCAACCCGTGCTCCAGGAGAGGCAGAATGTTTATACATCCGAGCCTGAACCGGACTTCTCAGGGGAGTCTCGATTGCAGGCTAAGGCAGAAATTTATTTGAGGGACCTTCTTTCAGAGGAGATTAAAATCCCGGCATGGAAGATAAATCCGTCCGAGCCCCTTGAAAAATACGGTATCGATTCCGTAATGATTATGGGTCTCAACAGGACGCTTGAACATTCTTTCGGTGAACTGTCAAAAACTCTCTTTTTTGAATACACAAGTATATCCGAACTTGCTGCTTATTTCCTTGAATCGCACATGGAAAAACTGATTGATAATATGGGGACGAAAGACTTGGCTGGTGTAGTAGAATCATCAGCAGGAACTCCCAGCAACCGGGCGATCCTCCCCGAGGCCGTGCCTTTAAGCAACCGTAAAGAAAACCGTAGCAGAGATCGCAAAAACCAAAGAGCTGAAAGCGAGCCTATTGCCATCATCGGACTGGCCGGACGGTATCCAATGGCGAATGACCTGGAATCCTTCTGGGACAACTTAAAACAAGGAAAAGATTGCATCACTGAGATACCTGCCGAGAGGTGGCATCCAGATCTTTATTTTGACCCAGATAGAGATGAAATCGGAAAAACTTATAGTAAATGGGGTGGATTTATAAAGGATGTAGACAAATTTGATCCCCTTTTTTTCAATATTTCTTTTAAAGATGCTGAATGGATGGATCCCCAAGAACGATTATTTCTTGAGATCGCTTGGCAAACTGTTGAGGATGCCGGATATGTCAGGAACGATTTTAAGAAAGAACGGATCGGTGTTTTTGTCGGTGTTATGTGGGGAGATTTCCAACTGTTCAGCCGTGAAAAGGGTGGACGGGTAAGCGCACCCATAGCATCCTATGCATCTATTGCCAACCGAGTCTCCTATTTTTTCAATTTCCAGGGTCCGAGTCTTGCCTTTGATACAATGTGTTCTTCTTCTATTGCAGCGATTCATATGGCTTGCAGTAGCATCCGGAGTAACGAGTGCACAATGGCCATTGCCGGTGGCGTTAATCTCTCCCTCCATCCTCAGAAATATCTGTTTCTAAGTCGGTCAAAATTTGTTTCTAGCGATGGACGCTGCAGGAGTTTTGGCCAGGGAGGAGATGGATACACTCCCGGTGAGGGGGTCGGTGCAGTCCTGTTGAAACCGCTGGCCAAGGCCGAAGCAGACAGAGATCATATTTACGGAATTATCAGGGGAAGCAGTATCAATCATGGCGGTAAAACCAATGGCTATTATGTTCCGAATCCGTCTGCCCAGTCCGAAGTCATCTCCAAAAGCCTTGAGATGGGCGGAATAACCGATTCCCGAAGAATTAGCTATATAGAGGCTCACGGGACGGGAACCTCTTTAGGGGATCCAATTGAAATCACCGGGCTAAAAAAGGCCTTTAAAACGAAAGCAGAAAAAGTTCCCTATTGCGCCATAGGGTCGGTGAAGTCCAACATTGGGCACCTCGAATCGGCATCCGGGATTGCAGGCATAACAAAGGTTCTGCTGCAAATGAAACACAAAATGTTAGTCCCATCTATACATTCGGAAGTCTTGAACCCGAACATAAAATTCGATGGATCACCTTTTTATGTGCAGCAGAATCTTAGCGTGTGGAAGCGGCCTGTCACTGAAGGAGAGCAATTTCATAGAATGGCCGGAGTCAGTTCCTTCGGCGCAGGCGGAGCCAACGCTCACATCCTGATAGAGGAATACGAACCCCAACGATCCAGATTTCCCCAGTTGCATCCGTTATCAAACCTCATTGTCTTGTCAGCAAAAAACGAAGCTCGTCTCAAAGAATATGCAGGGAAACTATCACGGTTTTTACAAAGGCAGCGTTTAAAGGAAGATAAAGATGAAGCATCATCCCCCAGTGCAGACGACCGCCTAGTCAACAACCTAATCTCTTTTGTGTCGGACATTTTGGACATTGATGAACAAGAGATCAATCCAAATGAAAGCCTTGATGAGTATGGTATCGACCGGATAGGTCTTGCTATGTTATCCGAGCGAATCAACCAGGGATACTCAGTACAGACGAGGGTGGCTCTTCTTGCTGACTATCCGTCTGTTAAATCCATAGCAGGGTTTCTGAAAACCGTTCACGGTATCCATTTAGGCGGGAATTTGTTGTCAGTCGAGGGGGGGGGCAAAGATGAACATAACGATAGCCTTTCTCTGGCCGATGTCGCTTTTACCCTCCAGACCGGCCGGGAAGCCATGGAAGTACGCCTGGCAATTATCGTCTCCGATTTGGACGACTGCGTTGAAAAACTTGCCGGTTATGGTCTGGGAGCATTAAATCCGGAGGACAGGGTTACCGGGAATGCCAGTTCCCATGCCGATATTTCAAATATTTTAACGGAAGGTGGGGAAGGAGCAGCCCTTGTTCAGGCTATGGTTGATAAGGGTGAGTTGTACAAGGTGGCCAGGCTATGGACGTCGGGAATGACAGTTGATTGGAGAAAATTCTACCCCTCAAATAACCCTATGAAAATCTCTCTGCCTACTTATCCTTTTTTAAGAGAGCGATTTTGGGCCCCTGGCGTTGATAGTGCCAATTCAGGAGAAGCGCCTGTGTTTTTCCCGGGGAGAGCATCCCCAAGGATAGAGGATAAAAAGCCGGTTATTAAATTTTTGGAAGTTTCATTCAAGAAAGCTGGATATAAGTTACCTGAAGGCTGGAACGTTCCCCAAACGATGGTTGTTCTTTCCAACGAAAAAACAAGAATGTTGGCTGAAAATTGTTTTATGAAGTTAAACGGAACCCGAATAATTTTTGTTCAGGACGGTGACCGGTTTAAAAAATATTCCGATAACGACTACGCCATGCGGTATGCGAGTGCTGAAGATGGTAAAAAACTAGGGCAGGCCCTTGCAGATTTCGCTGGTGCAGGCCTTTTGGACTTGTCGGATTTTGGGAGCGATTTACTGGACCAGCGTACCGGGTTCATGGGAAAGCTAACATTGATTCAGCAACTAATACGGCAAAGAATCGTCACGGGTTTTCCTATTTTACATCTAACCAGTGGCCTTCAGTCCTTTAAAACTGGGAAAACAACTCTGGCCGGGTCAGAATTTGCTGGATTCATAAAAAGTTTGAGTGCTGAACACGATAGCGTTACGGCAAAAACGATTGATTTGGATGTTGGTGTAGATGAGGCTGAAGCCATCCGCAATATTATTTTTGCGGAATTGACCTTTGAGTCCGGGCCAGGCGAAATTTGTTATAGAAATGGGATACGCTATCATCCTTACCTCAAAGAAGTCTCTCTTCCAGGTAAAGGGAAAGAGCCTCTTATCAGAAACAGGGAGGGTGTTGTGGTGGTCTCCGGTGGAACAGGGGGAATCGGAATGGCGGTCGCAGAGCATTTTGCTGCCCGGGGGGTGAAAAATCTGGTTCTAATGGGCGTTCAACCCCTTCCTGATGAATATGAATGGCTGCAACTCCTTGAGAAAGAACCTCCTGATTCCGTTATCGCGTGTAAGGTGAGGAAAATAGAAGCATTGAGAGCGTCGGGGGCCAACCTGGCGTTTTATTTCGGCCCTCTCACCGAACGGACGAATCTGGAAAAGACTTTCCGTCGTATCAGAAGGGAAATGGGGCCTATAAACGGTGTGGTTCACTGCGCAGGCCTTTTTAAATCAACGGATCCGGCATTTGTTAACAAAAAAACAAGCGATATGATGCAAGTCCTGGAGCCCAAGACAGAAGGCCTAGAAGCCCTTCATGAGATTTTTAAGCAGGATGATCTAGATTTCTTCCTTTTGTTTTCATCCATATCCTCAAGGGTTCCTGTTCTATCCGCGGGAGTGAGTGACTATGCTGCTGCCAATTCGTTTATGGACTGTTTTGCTTCATTTCAGCATCAACAGGGAAAAGATTATTACTTATCTGTCAACTGGCCCAATTGGAAGGAAGTTGGTATGGGGGAGGTCAAAAGCCCAGTTTATACAAGCCTTGGCCTTACCTCTCTTACGACGAAAGAAGGGCTCTATCTTCTTGATCAGGTCTTGGCTTTAAAAAATAAAGTGCATGTCATTCCCTGCATGGTCGTCCAGGAGCGTTTCAATATGGAAAAGATGCTGGACGTCAGAAGACCGACCCAAAAACTGACAAAAGTCGATAAAGCAGAGGCGTCGGACGGTCTCCGAGATAGGATCCAATCAGGCGCTGTTGGATGGGTGGCCAATATTCTGGCAGAAGTTCTCAGCATGCCCCCGGAGCAACTGAGTCCCGACGTTGATTTCGGAGACTACGGTATGGATTCCATTGCCTTGGCGGATATGGTAAAGCGCATTGAAGAAAAAACAGGACATTCCTTAGATCCTTCCGTGTTCCTTGAGTTTCCTACTTTAAACCAACTTGAGCAGCATCTACAGCAAACTTATCCTGATCAATGGGAAAAGGGCTCCGTTAAAACCGCGCCGCAGACCCCCCCGGAAAAAAGACCCTTATTTGTCGCTGTCTCATCTGGAGCTAAAGGGTCGGCAGGACAAGACGGGTCATTCCCAGCCGTGGAACCGGAGGCCGCTTCCCGGAGAATAGCTGTCATTGGGGCCGCCTGCAACTTTCCCGGCTCAAAAAACATAAATGAATTTTGGGAAATGTTAAGGACTGGTTCGGCCTGTATTACGGAGGTCCCTGACAGCAGGTGGGATACCCGCCGCTTTTATTCCACCAATGGTGAAAAGGGAAAAAGCATCAGTAAATGGGGTGGATTTCTTGGAAACATAACGCATTTTGATCCGGATTATTTTGGTATAAAAAAAGAGACGGCGCCGTTTATGGATCCCTTAGCCAGGCAGATGCTGGAGACATCTGTAAGACTTTTCAACGATGCAGGATACACGGAAAAAGAGATATGGGGAGAAAAAGCCGCAGTTTTTGTGGGATCAAGGACATCGAGTTTTTCAGACAAGGTAGGCCTGCCGGGACAAAACACTATCACAGGTGTGGGCCAAAACTTCATTGCCGCCCACATATCTCATTATTTCAATTTTAAAGGGCCATCGATGGTGGTAGATACGGCATGCTCTTCCTCTCTGGTGGCCATTCAGTTGGCTGTGAAATCTCTTCTGGACGGGGATGCCGAGATCGCAGTGGCAGGGGGGGTAGACATTCTTCTCGATGAGAAGCCCTACCTGATTCTTTCTCAAGCCGGGGCGCTGTCTCCGGATGGCAGGTGTTACGCTTTTGACGAACGGGCTAACGGGATGGTTCCCGGTGAAGGATGCGGGGCAGTCCTTTTAAAACCCATAGAAAAGGCAGCAGCAGACGGAGATCGAATATATGCAGTTATTGAAAGCGTGGCGGTCAATAACGACGGTCGAACGATGGGTATTACCACTCCGAATCCAGAGGCCCAGAAAGCCGTTATCAAGAGAGCGCTGGGCTTGGGGAGCATAGACCCAGCAACTATTTCTTATGTGGAAACCCATGGCACCGGGACGATGATTGGCGATCCCATGGAGCTTAAGGCCCTTACCGAGGTTTTTTCCAAAAGGACCACTGACACCCAGTATT
>Ga0180007_10002682_pt1 | contig 20778 bp, 19 predicted proteins | sample MM_PC_MetaG_FD_121122 | JGI IMG/M metagenome (GOLD analysis project Ga0180007, IMG submission 121122) | Groundwater microbial communities from the Aspo Hard Rock Laboratory (HRL) deep subsurface site, Sweden - MM_PC_MetaG | ecosystem: Environmental > Aquatic > Deep subsurface > Groundwater... | reverse complement strand
CGAAACAAAAGATTTTAGTACAGAGTCTAATCTAAAGTTAGATTTTTCAGGAACAACACCAGCAGTTTCCACTTCTTTTGGATTTACGGGTTTTGCTTTAGGTAAAACACAAACTAAAAGAAATTACACAATGATGCTAAAAGATAAGGCACATCTTATCTCCCAAAACCAATTACCCTTTTCTCTTTCTGGGATAATGTCAATATTTTCTATACCTAAAACAATAAACACCGCAGAGTATGGTCCTTCTGCGGTATGCTATAGTGGGTTTGTAGAACCCTTTGCTTTCAATGGTAATAATGTTCCTTCGGAACTTACAATAGGTATTTTAAAAGATTCTGGCTATAAAAAATATTATACAATATATCTAACTATAGAAACAAGTTGCACGCAAATAGTTTCTTCTGTAAATGCTGCAATTACAGGTTCTGAATTTTATGCGGCCTCGGTTGGCGGCAGAGTTAGTTTTCAGCCAACAGACCAGAAAGATCGCATACTGGTTAAAACAAATACCTTTGGTTTTGTGGAACTAGGAAATATAGTATTAATAGATAAAATTAAATTTACAGGAAACAACGCAGCAGACTCAATACGAAACCAAATAGAGTCAGACACTAATTACAATTTTACAGCATACCCTTATTATGAAGATATTTCTCGCTACTTAGTAATTAATGCTACTGATAGATTTTATGATACTGAATTTTATTTTCCTGTCTTGGAAGAAGATAACCAGATCCTACTTTCTGCTATGGGTTATTCTTATGTTGCGCCAACTCCGCTGGATAGACTTTATTCAGAAATAAATAGTGAGAGGGGCTTTGAGTATTTGGAATACATTAGTCGCTGGGATTCTGGTTATTCCTTAGATAGTTTCATCCCCAGACAAGTAACCTACGGTTTAATATATACAATATTACCTGAACCTTATTACAATTTAAATTCTAAATATTTTTCTATACAATATTTGTCTTCTGATAATGTTTCCTTTGCTACAGAAAACATAAAATTTTCAGGAACAACTTTCTCTTCAACAAACATTAATACGGCACAAGAGGTCGCAGACTACATAAACGATAACTCACATTATGTGTATGCTTTCCCAAAGGATACTGGACATATAGCTTTTCAATCTATGTCCAATGAAGATAATTCACAAGTACGTTTTATAGAAAACGCCACAGCCTGTTCTTTTTACGCCTTTGGTTGGAATGACTACTATTCCACAAACAAAGGTGATTTTACTATAGCGGTGTCAACAGGTGTAGGTTTTGATTTTGTTTCTGCAGATGGCACAGTTACTTCTAAAGAATTTACGCTGTCTGCTACTACATATACCGCAGAAAGTCTCGCAGAAAGCATAACAGATTATTTTACTGTAAGCGGCGCAAGTATGGCACAAGCTATAGCCGTAGGAGATAGTCTTATTGTTAGATGTTTAAAAACAGATTATATAATGCTATTTGACGTTTCTTCGGGAGGCTATGTAGCATTGGGAGGATTTACAAAAGGGGAAGTATCTCAAACAGATGTTCTTCTTCCTTGTGCTTTAACTGAAGGCCACGCTGTAGCTTTAGGAATACTCGTTGATAGAACCTTGATGCTTACAGATTTAGTTTCCTGTAGCGGCATTTTAATTGATCCATAAAATGAAAATTTAAAACAACAGCAGTAATTATTAAAACAGGTTATTTTTTAATTAAAATGTTAATTTTGTTTTGAAAATGGAGTAGTAAAATGGAAAATACAAAAGTCTGGTACATTGACCCCCGCTCAGGAAAAATAGATAAAAATTATTATTATGATGCGGACACAGCTGTAATGAAAGCTTTGGAAGTTGCTTCCTACATTGACCGCTGGGTAAGAGTCTATAGTGTAGAGCCTTCTTCTGCAAGACAGTATTATGCTAGGGTATATCCCGATGGTAAAATATTAAAAGATCCCCAAGAACTCTATGATGCAGAAAAAGAATTGCTTTTAACCTATGAACAAGATTTTTCTAAGCATAACCCCGAGAAGATTAGAAAAATACAAAATATTTTAAAACAAATAGGCGAAAACATTTTTTAAGCAGGTAATTAAACTATGGCAACTTTTCCAGTTTTAACATCAGTTACGTATATAGGAAGACAATACTTAGCAAGGTCTCTTGTAGGGGATGTTGCTTTTAAAATAACCGCCTTCTCTGTAGATGACATGGGAGGAACAATAAGCGGTCCTATCCCCCCGGATTTGACCCTCATTACTTGCCCTACTGGTGGAGGTGGCCTCGCATACTCAGGAAGCGTAGGTACCCCCTCATTCACTACTACAAATTGTATTTCTTTTCCTTGCCAGATACCTTTAGCAGAAATTGGATCAGCTAGTAATATTTGTTTAGTGGGCCAAGTAACATCTCCAACAGTAGAAGCGGGGACTACTTTTTTGTTTGCTTTAGGTAATTTTGCACAACGGACAAAAATAAATACAGAAGTTTGGGATTTAACCGTTACAATTAAATTCTAAATATAGGTAAATACATTATGACTATTTCCACACTTCTAAAGTTTAGAAATATTGATTCCACAAAAGATATAAATGATCGCTTAAAGAATATGTTTTCTCACGGCGTTGTGGGAGATACTGGAGCCATCAATAGTATTGCTATATCTATGTCTAGTATAACTGTTACTATAGATCCTTTTTCTGCTGCAACTAGAAATGGTATTGTTTTTTATAATGAGGAACCTACTTATACTACAAGCACACGTTCTACAGATGGTTTTTATTTAACATATTTTGAAGTAAATTATACTGTTGGGTCTATTACTACTACAGATTTTAAGATACAACACTACTTTACAGAAGCTGCTGCTATAAGTGCCTATAACTATAAATGGGTAAAACATGCTATTTTCCAAGTTAGTGGTGGTGTCGTAGTACCAACTAGCTTAGAAACAGCTTATGACAATACTGATAGAATAGATAAATTTAGCAGAGCACCCTTTAAAGGAACTCTGGCTACTCTAAGCTTACTATCTGGTGTCAATAATACTTTTTATAGAACAGGCGATATGCTTATTACTTTAGACACCAGAGAATTGTATGTATTAGAAAAAGGCTCTGGTATTGGTATTAATGATTGGGATACTTTGGGTATTCAGGACATAGAAGATTGTCTAGGAATACATAGAGGAAACGGAACTGTAAATAAAGCACTGTGTACTTCTGCTGGGGGTGTTTGTTTTTATGATGAGAAGCATTTAACAGAAGATCAGTTTGATGCAGTTACTTCAGGAACAGCTGTTCCTTCAGAAGAAGCCTCAGGTTTATCTGGAGGAAACCCCGTTGTTTGTGGTAGGTACCCTATGGGAAAACTTGTAAGAGTTGGTACTACATTGGCTGGTGCTCCGGGAGGTACGCTATATAATACTGATGTGGATATTGCCGTTCTAACAGGCAAAGTATTTACAGGTTTAGGTACCCAAGGTTCTACCCAAACTTTATTTAAAGCTTTTTATTATGAAGATATTTCTATAAGAAATTATAAGCAAGTATTAGGTGATGATAGAAAAGCTGTTGAACTTGGCTGTAAATACAATGGAGCATTTTATGATCCTAATACTCTTCCAGCAGGAACAGATTCTTATGGCTTCCTTGATGTAACTGTTCCCCTTTCTTTTGAAATAACTTTAAAGTTTAGCCTACGACCGTTAACTGTGTATAAAAACACAAAAATTTATATCTATTATTTAGACGCTAATGATATACAAACAAAAGATACTGTTTTAGGAGGAACCCAAACATACGAATCTTTAAATAAAGATTTTGATTTGTTGGATGTAATAATTGGTGCTTCTAATACTACTGTTTATACCGGTGACTTTAATTATATTCCCGTTGCTCCAGCGGGAGCTTTAGTTATACAAGATTTAATGGAAAGCCTTGATTCTACACTTTCGGCAACATTAACTGCCTTAAGTAGTCATGTAACAACTGTTTCTGGGATTGCTACAACATTACCAGATATTAGACTTATGCCTACTACAGGAAGTAATCCTTATGTAGGCTGGAGAGCATATCAATCAAATAATACCTTAGCGGATTCAAATCAACAATTCTTTAGCGCTAGAATATTTACTCGTTCTGGAGCAGCCACTAAAAATACAGATTTTTTTGAAATAGCCGATAAAGGAAAAGTAATATCTAGGCACCAGAGATACGGACAGGCTGATTGGTACACAGATACTCTGGGAAGTAGAAGTGGTGCTTGTTTTACAGTTAATCATTGGGAATATCATACTGCGGGTATTGGAACACCTCAAGAATATGATCAAGGTTATGAATATGTTACATCTTTACGTAGACACAGAATGAGTTACGCCGAATGGAATTCAAGACATACTATTGAAGACGGACCAGATGCATCAAAAACAATAAGTAACAACCTTACTTATTATATTACTACTGTAACAAGTAGTGTTTCTGCAAACTCTATGTTTGTTCCAACAGCAGGAACTTCTGGTTTTAATGTAAGTGATGTTGGAAATTATATGTATCTCCATTATGTAAGTGGGTTTAATGTAGCCACTGCTTGCAATAGATTATATAAAATAGACTTTATTGATTACGGAGGAAATCCTGCTTTAAAGCTTTCTAAATTAGATGGAACAACTGACGCATTTTTATTAGGATATTCCGGGTCGTCAGCAGTGTTTTCTATTTTCTCTCCTAATCTACAGGGATCTATGTATGAATATAGTCCTTATTATGATGGAGCTAATACTTACGATCACAATTATCACTTTAAACATTTGATAAATTTAGACAATTTAATTTGTTCTGCCTCTGTAAATACTGCGGCACACTTTGGAGCAGGTGTTAGTACAGCATCAAACTTTGGAGCAGGAACTTTATATATTTCTCCCACATGGAGTAATAATAAAACAACATCTTCTTGGGACCCAGATTTCCCAGAACACGAAAGATACTGTTTTATAACAAAATCATATAACGTTTATGAACAATTAAGTGCAACAAATGCGAGCGGATATCAAGGGTCTAGTAAAATAACATCTTATTTAAGAGGTGACGGATGTTTTAATGTTGAGAGTCACTCTTCAGGGGTACAGTCTATAGCAGGCGGTTGTTATTTATATGGAGATTTGTACAATTCTGGTAAATATGTAATTGATATACCAGGATCAACATTACAGCCTGCTTTCTCCTCTGAGGCCGGAATAGGAACTAATGTATTAGTAGGTAATCCAATTATAAATCCTGTTGGGTATAGAGGTTTACTTATAGGACATGACGGAACGTATTCTATAATTACAGATTTTGCAAATCTTGGTGCGGGTGGTAACGCCTCACCAATGGTAAGTTCTGTTTTGTATGGAGCACGCTTACCACTGCAGCCATTTACAAATTTATCTATTCAAAAATATGCTACAATAGAAGAAGTATATTTAGATTTTTTCGTTAGTGGAGAGGCGGGTTTTCCTACAGAACTATATGTTATAGCAAGCCAAACACGCTTAAACGGAGTAACAGCAACAACAGATACAACTTTATTAACTGTATTACTTGCTAACCCAGGTACACCTATGGGTAATCGCTATTTTGTTGGAACAACCTTAATTACTCCTTTGCAGATAAATGCCCCTGTGTACATATATATTAAACCACAACTAGCAGCGGCATCTTTAGGACCTATAGAAATAATAGGAATCAAAATTAGGGGAACTATTTACGAACCGAGACAATTGGGATAAGGAAAAAACTAAATGTTTCCAAGACAAGGCTTATTTCATAAATTTTCTACTTTAACACCAACCATAAGTGTGTATAACTTAGGTGATGTTGCTGGTAATTATGGTTTGGGTATTAAGTTTTACTATACTCCATCCGCCAGTACAGGAAGAGCACAATTAAGTTACCTATTAATCAGTAATTTATCTGGAGTAACAACTGTAGCTAATCCGGAAATACGCGGTGATCTGTATTATTACGATCTGACGGTGGCGTCTTACATAAAATTTGCAGAGAGCAATTGGGTAGAATATTCAGCCACACGCAAAGGCTTACTACTAGATTTTAAAAATTCTCCTACAACATTAGTAACAGATCCTGAACCTAACACTGGACCTATACCGATGTGGCCACTAAACATGTTAGGGCCACAAGAGTATCTTGTTGTACTAAGAACAAAAACAATATCTGCAACAGATTATTTTCTTATTCCGGCCACATCCACAGTAGAAGGTATAATGGAAGACTCTACTGTACATGATAATGAATGTAATTTAGAGTATAATAGTTTTTATATTGTAGACAACGCAATAGGATTAACAGTAATACCGGGCTTTATTCCTATGGTAGAACTGCTTACGGAAGATGTTATTGACAGTACTTTCTTATCTGGTCTTCCCTATTATAAAATAGAAGGACATTTAACTGATGTATCTAGAAAAACATTACCTTACATGTTAATGGATTATGCACGAATATCTACTGAGGGTTTTGCTGTTGGCTCTAGTGGGTTTGTAAATTCTGACCCACAAAAACCTTTAATAATAGACCCTACTGATACAGATTTAATTGCAAGAAGATTTCCTACCTACTATGGTAGTACCCCAGTAGTACAAGAAGATTTAGCTATAATAAATCCTATCTCCTACCCCTCCATGGGATCTATTTCTTTAACGTGTAAGCTGGGAGCAGAAGACTACAACTCTGTTTTAGGAGAAGTAGGGATATGGGCTAAATTAACATATTGGGACACAGCCTCAGTAGGAGCAGATTCCTCAACCACTATAGGGGTAGCCGTAGGAGATTATTTCTTAGCGGCCATTGCACATTTTCCTTTAGTTGTAAAAAATAATAACAATGCTATCAATTTGAATGTGATACTGTCTTTTTAAAGTATGTTTTTCATAGCCTTTTACAATAATTTGTTATATTTTAAATAGTATATTTTTAAAAGGATTGTTATAAATGGCTATAATTAAAAAAAGATCCTCAGGATCAGGTTCTATAGCAATACATAAAGACAGTGTTGTTGTTTGGCCCACAGCTAAAACTTTAGATTTTATAGGGAGTGGAACCAATGCGGTATACGTAGGTTCTGATAAAGTAGCCATTTACATACCATCCTTAAGCTTCTCTCCACCCTTTAATTCTGACTCTTCTGCTATACCTAATTTAGGAACACTACGTAGAATATCTAAACCTACAGCAGAGGGTATTCCTTTTAATATAGATCCTGACTGGTCAGGCGATGACTTAAGAACAACTATAAATACAAATACACCTACATGGACTACTGGTGGACCTTTTACTATATATGATTTAACAACAACCTTAGATGTTACGGCATACGATTCCGACAATATGAATATTTTAGCTTCTAGGGACTTGACTATTTCGGGAAACAGTAATACTACTATAAATGATATAACTATAACAATAACAGGTTTTACAGCAGACAACTACAAATACAAAGCTTCTGCCTCTGTATCCCTAGATTTGGATTCTATTTTAGCTGCTTCCGGCTTGTCTGGAGGTAAATTTAAAATAATGATAGTACATGATGATACTATAGATCCATTGTATGCCACAACTAGAACAAAGCAACAAACGCTATTCTATGATCCAGATAACCTTTCTGCAACAGTATCAGGAGTTTCTATTTCAGAAAATTCAATTACAGGAAAATATTTATCTGGTTTACATTATATAGATATAGGTGATACATTTGATGTAGCTATTTCTGATATGGATAATCTTAACTTTATGTCTTATCCTAATTCACAGCAAGTAACAGTAGATACTTCTTCCTTTTTTGGTATAACTAATTTAAGTCTACAAGGAAGACTTGGTAACCTAGTAGGCTGGGCAAGCTTTTACAACACAGATAATGTTTCCTATAGTGGGGTTAACCTTGCTGTATCTGTTTCAGATTTTAGGTATGTAGGAACAGCAGCACACATAACTGCACAAGTTCATGATTGGATAGCAGGAGCTTCTTCTGATTCTCCTGACACACCTTATTTAATTGATACTTATGGAATAGAAAGTGATGAACTCTCTGAATATTTTACAGATGAGTTTTTTAGATTAGAGTCTGATTTTACTACAGCTTGGGATAGTACACAGTCTCTATTAACTTATGATGGAAATAATGGTCTGCTTATACAAAATGGATTATTACAAGTACCGCATACTGATTGGTCTGTATATAACCCTTTGCCTAATCCAGATTATTCTGTAGTACCTGTACAGGATTGGTATTATTACAGAAAGATTATAGACATAACCAGCGGAAATAGGTCTAGCGCTACTTTAAATATAACAGGGTTTGATTTAGATGATCTGATAAACAGCAGAGTACAAATATGGATTAATATCCCAGGAATATTTACAGGGCCTTGTTATGTACACGGTGCTGATACTTTTAATGCAGTATTATTTAATCCTGACCCACAAAATAAATCTTTACGGCTTGCATCTTCCACAAGCGACACTATTTATATTAGCTTTGGAATACATGGTTTATTGCCTGCTGTAAACTATTTTGAACTAACAATTTTAATTAATACAGTAGATGCAGCAACCCAACCTTCATCTCTGGTTGTTTCTTGGTAAAGGATATATTATGCCATTTTTAGAAGAAGAACTTGTAAACTTTGGATTCAAGGGATGGCTTGGAATTTTTGGTACAGGTGATCGTTATACTGCCCCAAATAATGCTGCGTGGTATGAAGAGCCTTATTCTTTAGATATATCAGTTAAAAGTAATTTATTATGGGTAGAAGATACGCTTATTCCTTTTGCATCAACTACAGCAGATGCTAACACAGCTTATTTAGCTAACCCCACTCTTATTAGAGAATATGATCAAACAACAGCTGTACATTTAACACCTACATTAAATAATAGGTCTTTCTTTGCTACGACTACTTATGGTGACTGGTCTACACGATTAAAAAATTGGATTATGCCACAATTGATACTGGATACAGTTACAGGGTCTGCCTCTTGGGGATATGCTATCCGTTTGTGGAATGGCGATCCTTCTTTAGGAGGATCCGAAATATTAACTTCTATTGGTCAGGACCCCGGAACATCTCGTGTAGGGTGGCTTGTACAGTACGGAGCAGGAGCCATAAAAGTATCCTCAGATTTTGATTTTGCTGGATTAAGTATTGATCCAACAGACCTGTGGATTACTGGTTATCAGTATATAGGAAAAACAGCAGAAAACATTAATGATGGTTTACCTTCTGTAGAACTAGTTCAAACTACCTCAGCAGTAGGTTCTCCTGTAGAAATAGGCGGCCTTTCAGGAAGCACAATCGTAGCAAATTTAACTACAGCTAATACCAGCTTGCCTCCTTTAGGTGTAGTTTCAGAAGCTGGAAAAGTTGTTACAAAAGGAACGGTTTCTGGAGTCACTGTTCAAAACTACAATGCCAGCTATATAGGAAAACCTTGTTTTGTAAATGATGCAGGACAACTAGATGCTATAAGAACGTCTACAGCAAAAAATTATATTAAAATTGTGGGAGAAATTGTATCGAGTACTAAAGTCTATGTTTCCCCTTCTGCTGCAATATTACAATTAGGTTAGGTGAAATTATGCTAAGTTTAATAACAAGAGGTATGATTTTCGGACCAGAGATTAAATGTGGGGATGTTTCTCCTTGTACTTACCAAGAACCTCTAGTAACAAACCCCGAAGATGCAGGCCCCCAAATTTATGTTGATACGGATATGTCTTTAGAGAATACAACTAAAACAGAACCAGACTCTTAATTGTTGATTTCTGTCATCGTTAAGCGTGCTACCCAGTCTAAATTCCCCTCAGAATAATCCTGATCATAAACATATAATCTTATAGATCCTCCTACAGCAGACATTGTGGCCGAAACGCCCCCACCATAGTTACCCTCAGTCAAGGTTAAATTAGTTGTTACTATGGTGAAGGTTCCATTTCCGTCTCTTAATACCATTCCTGTCCCAGTTAAATGTTCACCTTTAGCATAAGTAGTAGTCTCTGTGCATACAAGATCTAAAGAAATACCTAAAGCTGTACCGCTTAAGGCAATAATATCATAATCTCCAGCTATTGTTGCTAGGGGAGTCCATGTAAGCGCAGCGGTTGTAGTACCCTTCAGCACCAAATCAGATATATGGTATTTATAGCTGTTATCCCACGAGTGCTTTATTTCATTGTTTCTGTAGCATAAAGTAGAATCGCCTCCCAAGGCAACACTGTTATCCGCAGAAACTTTAGCGGTTTTACCTAGAGCTACAGAAAAAACATTACTGGTAGCTACGGTAGCAGAGCAGCCTAAAGCAACACTGTCTTCATAGGAATGTGCCCTGTAGCCTAAAGCAACACTATTGTCTCCATTTGCTTCTGCTATATAACCCATGGCAATACTGCTGTCACCAGAAGTCCCCGACCTATATCCTATAGCTATGGAAGAATCTCCAGTAGATGTATTGGCTTGGTATCCTATAGCTACATTGTAATCTCCAACACAGGAAGCTTGATACCCTACAGCTATACTTCGTACATTAGCTTTAGATTGTATTCCTAAAGCTAATTCTGAAGAAATATTAACGCCTAAATGAGATAATATCCAGTTAGCTCCATCATAAGAATATTCTCTACTTTGGCCTTGTGATAAATAATCATATAAGGCAGCACTATCGTATATGTTTAAATTTTCTGGTTTGTCATTATTATTTCTAATATTAAAAGACATACCAGAAAAAGCGTCACCAGTAGGTAGCGTTAAATTAATAGAAGCGCCAGAAGGAGCTATAAATTGATAGTATGTATCTGTACTATATAATTGTATAGGAATATCCGATCTAGTTAGTGTAACATCTCCCCCTTTTAATTTAGCGTTAACTATTTTTCCACCATTCAAAACTATAATTTTATCACTATCAAAATAAGAATACTGTAAATAAGCGGTAGCTTTGGTACCTGTAACAATAATGGCATTTTCTCCAGAGATTGTAGTTAAATTTTTAAACACACAGCTATCTACAATAACATCAGAACTTGTTATATTAGCAGAAAGCAATATCCCTGTTTTTACTTTGTCAAAACAGTTATTCTGACTAACTATAGAAGATCCAGCACCAAGACGCATACCAATAAAAGTAATTGCGGATGCCGTATTTCTAAAGCAGCAATTTTTTATAAGACCTTTACTGCTATTGGAAGAAATAGCTACAGCATATTCTTCTCCATTAAATGAGCAGTTCTCTATTACGAAATTTAAACCTACAAAACTGGTATTAACTCCAGACGAGGTAGCATATCCAATTCCAGAATACCCAGGAACAAACTCACAGTTTTTTATTAAAATTGGATCATTTTCACATAAAGGTGGGAATAAATTAGTAAAACCTAAAGCATAATTAACTGCGGTTGTAGAATAAGGAATAAATTTACAGTTTTTAATTTCAAGATCATCTCTTGAACCTGCGTAAGATAAAATAGAAAAACTTCCAACAGAAGAAATTCCTCCTAGTATTTCTAATCCTGCAATGGTATTATGAGAGGAAATACCAAAAATACTCATAAGAGGATTATCAGAACCTACTATAGTTGGACGAGTTCCTCCTAAAGCATTGTACCCAAATATATCTACCCAACTTGGAAGTAGTATAGGAAATCCTAAAGCGGTAATTGCTTCTATATATGTTCCAGGAGAAACAATAATAGCAACTCGGTTGTTTGCAGAAGGAGTTAAAGCAGTTGCCAAAGCAACACCAGAAGCTATAGACAAAGCATCCCCGTTACCACTCAAGTCTACTTTGATTACATTATTGTGTGGAATAGGAAGAGTTTCCCATTTTAATCCTATAGGTACTACAGAATCTGCCATCAAAACTGCGCCGTCTGCTCCAGCGCTTAGAATAGCATCTGCGCCACCACCAGAAGCGGTGTACGTAATTAAATCCCCAGCAGTGTTTACGATAGGTCCCCCTTTAGCTGGAGTATATACGCTTCCATCATATCTATAGATTTTACCGTCAACGGTATCGAAATAAAGCATCTCTTTTATTTTTACTTTCATGCTAGTTCTCCTAAGATTATTTTGTAATCTCTTTGCAGTAACCTTTTTTAAAAGATAATGTTTTCTAAAAAATTTAAGAGAAAGGTAACTTAAATTTGAATTAAAATTAATTGTAGGTACAATAGGACCTGTGGCTAAAAGATTAACCCTTTAAAAAGGAGATTTAAAATGACCTTAAGTATTACAGCGAAAAAGATTTTTGATAAGAACATTAACTATTTTGTTAACAGTAAACTGAAATTTATTTTGGATTCGGAACCTTATTTGGAAGCAGAAGACTTTAAATCAGAACTTTTCTACAAAGCTATACACGCATATTATCATGCTCTGAATGAACTTAAGTATTCGGAAGAAGACGCTACAAAATACGGAAGAAAGGCAATAGAGAATGGTTATAAAACTATTTTAACAAAGCACACCTTTCAAAGGAGAAATAGTTATATCATTACTGTTATAGATGAGGGAAGTGACAATGAAGAAACTTGTTTTGTTAAAAAGAAAATTAGTTTACAGAAAATAGAACATGATGGTTTTGTAGTTTTTGGGGAAAACAATCAAGAGCAAATAGAGCAAAAAGAAATAATTTCTAAAATTATGGCAAGCCTTACTTCCAAAGAGCGTCACATTTTTGAAGACTACGTAGAAAACGATTTTAAAGGAATAAAGCAAATTGCTAAAAACCACGGTTCCTCAGAATTTGTTTTTGTTAGAAAGCTTAAATGTGTTTTAAGAAAAGTGTTGAAAAAAGGAAATTCTTCTACAGAAGAAATAAAAGATGAGGAAAGCTATCAAGCTTTTAATTAAGCTCCAAGAACACCGCTTACAGTTAAGACACCACTTCCGGCAGCAGTTACCCAAGCAACCTCTACAATACCTTTACCTACTAAATCCGCTATTTCAAAACGAAAAGCAGTCATAGACATTTCTAAAAAGGAATCTTCCGGTAAAATTATACCGCTAGAGCTTATATCCATCATGTATTTATTGACGCCGTATGCTTTTTTAACAGCCCCAGAAGGATAATATACAAGGGTGTTTCTATCAATATTTACTGGCCCAATATAAACATGAGCCTTAAGTACGCCAGCTGCTTTCATATCGGGGTTAACTGAAGTAGGAGCAGAAAATACAGTAGGGTTTATTCTTATTCTATAATTCATTTTTAATTTTTCTCCTTTTTAGCTTTACTCGAAAGAGAAATATTTAGTTCTTTTTCTTTCAATATTCCAATTTCAAATGTAATATTTTTAGAGGGTTCCCTTTTGTCTAGACTGGCATACATTGCTTTTGTTATTAGAGTATTGGAATCCAGTAATTTTGTTCTGCGTAATTCTTCTAATTCATAATTAGGAGGTACATTATTCTCAATAATGCTTATAATATAATCGGTGTCTTTGTAGAAGTCTAAATCCTTAATTAAAACACCTTCTCCCTCCATATAGTTCTCCGTTGCAAAACTATGCATTATTATATCTTTTTCAATATAGCCATCTTTTCTAAAAGTTTTTAGCGTATTAAAAATAAGATTATACATAAAATCTTTCACTTGCAGCCTGCCTTTCTTATTAAAAATAACACAGCAACCCTTTATAATAGAAAAGAAAACTTTTTATGTATGTATTTTTTAAAAACTAACTTTTGTTATTGACATAGCTAAATAATTTTGATACAAGTAGTAATATCTTACGGAGATTATTTTATGCCTAAAATAAAACCTGAACTTATAGTTAAACTAAATTCTTTTTTAAAAACACTTGTAGATATAGGCCAGATATTTGTAGATTTTGAAGTTACTCCCTTAATAGTTTCTGACAGGAATGAAATTGATTATCGTAGAGTAATTTTCAAAATGTGCGGCTATATAAGCAATAAAAAAAGTCACGAGATACTACAAGAGCATTTAAAGCCTCTTGGTTTTTCTGAAGTAATAGATACAGACATACCTCCATATTTTGTACGCCACGAATTTACACCCGAGAAAAAGACAATAGAAATTAGAATATTCCACAAAAACGGAAATACTAAAAATAGATTAATTGTATTAATAAGTGGAAGTATAACTTTAAGCCAATCAGAGATATCAGAATTTCGCACATTCTTAAATCCTTACGCTTCTTTAACAGAAGAACAGGAATCTGGAGTGTTAGCCAGATGGGTTACCTTTGGTAAAATAACGGAGTAATAATGGAAAGTTTCAGCAAAACAGTCACACTTGTTATAATTAGTAAGCATAACTCAGAGGTTATCGATCTTGGAAGCATATCCAATATAGATTTATCTGCTGGAGATGACCCTAGGTACTTGGGGTCTATGGCAACTTATTTTTGCCAAGTTTATCCTCCCGACAAAGAGTTCCTTATTACATATGACCTTGTAGATAAATTATACAATAAATTTATCATAAAGCTGGGTACCGACTTTGCCAATGAACAAAATGCTTACTGTGTTATTTATAGTAAATTAAAAGATAGCATTTATAAACAAGCAAAAATACTTTTAAGTGATGAGGGTTAAAAAATGAAAGAAAAAGAAATACCAATTACTATAGGCTACACTAAAAACGCTACGTACATTGCGCTAGAAGATGATGATAGTATTAACCCCCAAGTTTTTGCTCTGCATTTAGGTAAGTGGTTAAGCTCTCCAGAAAATATTACTGTAATAAACAGTATGCTAAAGAAAGCAGAAAAAAGTAATTTAAATACTGAACTAATGGTGTCCTACGTAGATGACTACGTTAAAGAGGAAAAACGGGTAAAAGTATTTTTGTACATTAATTTTATAGAAACAATTTTTGTGGAATTCGCTTTTGATGGTAAAATGTCAGAAGCAGAATGGTATTCTGCTCTTATTTCTTTTAGAGACGAGCATGTTAAGTCGTACATAGAAACATCTAAGATAGAAAATCCTATTGTTACCAACAAGGATTTGCCTCCTTATGGTGTTTATAAAAATTGGCCTACGAACCCAGAAAACATTGAGTTCATAATAAAGGATAATTTAAATGAGTGACAATACCAACGAAACAGAAGAAGTTGCCGCAGAAGAATCCTCAGAAGTTTTAACTGCGGAAGAGCAATTAAACAAAATGATGAATGTTGCTCTTACCTTTAAAAGAAAATTCGAGTATGAAGAGAAACAAAAAAAAGAAATAGAAGAACAGTTAACAATTACTGAAAATAAGTTAGAACTTACTTTTGAACTATTGTATTCCTACAGTAGTCTGTTCACTACCTTTATTAATAATTTACCAGCAAGGGAAGATTATATGGTACATGTTAAAACATTAAATTCTGCTATGGAGAAAATAAAAGATTTGTAAAAAAGAGGCGGCTAATGAATTTAGATTTTATAGAAGATTGCAAAGTAAAAAAAATCTATGTTGTAGGTAAGGATAACAAATACGGTTATATGGATAACCACTTAGCAATCCTAGTTCCATGTATTTACGATATGGCTTACCCTGTTATACCTCTTGAAATCAGACATTGGGAATCATATACTCAACATTGGTATCCCCATGCAATTGTTAAAAAAGAAAATAAGTTTGGTGTTTTGTCTGTTCCAGACAATACCGAAATGCTTCCCTGTGAATTTGATTCTATAAATCATCCATACTACAGTAAATATAATTTGGGACAGGAATTTTGGCACAGGTCAGAAATAAGCAATAGCAGCCCCCCGTATCTTGTGTTTGCATCTAAAGACGACAAATGGGGAATTTACTTTATTCATAATGACAAACCCTATGAGCAGCTTATTCCTCATGAGTACAAATACATATGGGGTCCTTTTTTAAACAACCCTTATGTATATGCTAAAAAGTTTAATAATAAGTTTGTTGTACTTGATCCCGTGTCAAAAAAAGAAATAGAAGCTGTCGGCGAAGTAGATCAGATTGATTTTGGTGTAAACTACAATAGTTATTGTACAATATGTATTGATAATAAATGGGGTGTTTTTTCTTTTATAAAAGGAACAATTACACATGAATGTAAATACAAAAAAATAAATCCCTATCCTTTTCCGGGAAACACAAAAGCAGCCTTGCTTCATACCTTTGATGGTAATGTTGGGGTAGCAAATTTACATGAAAAAGATTCATTTTTTGTTCCACCTAAGTATAACAATGTGTGTTATGAAAACGGATCTTTCATAGTTTTTAACTTTGGTAAAAAAGGAATAGTTGCGGACTCAAAAGAAATTATTCCTTGCGAATATTTCTACATTGAAAATGTACTTAAAAGCAACAGTAACAGGTATTTCATTGTTCAAAAATTTAAAAATAGTAAATTTGGAATACTGGATTTACAGAATAAATTTACAACAGAATTGAAGTATGATAAACTGCAAGTTTTAAACATGACAGTTAATGACCCAAAATCCCAATATATATTAAGGAACGAATTAAAGTACCCTATAATAGCTGGTTTAATACTTGGCTTAAAAGAGAATACTTGGGAACAGATTACATTAGAGTAATGTGCGTTTTAATCTAACAGTCCACGTATCAGACGTAGAGGTGCCTAGAAAGCACACATTGTCTCCAGTGATAACAGCGCTAAGGGAAACATCTACGGTTCCTATTACAGGTGTCGTTGACCCTGTAGTAACTGCTATGGCATCAGATGCAGCATTCCATACAGCATAGTAAGAACCGGCTTGCATATTTAAACCATCATTACTTGCGATACTCCAATCCCAAACACAACCGTTTCCAGATAAATCAGAAAAGCTATCTAAAATATTTAATCCAGTAACAACCGCTGTGTTTTCTATAAAATCAGGAACTCTTAGAGCTTTTATAATAAAGTTTACAGCAGCATTAGGACCTCTGGATTCGTTATCTCCCCCGCCCGTAATGCTGTGTGTATGATCGCCACCATCTCCAGTTATCTGGCCAATTGCCCATTTACCTACATTATTACCGGTGCCAGCTAAGTTTGACTTTACATTATCTGTAGGCAAATTGCTTACGGAATGTGTATGATCTCCGGGACTGTCTAAGCTAAAATCCGTGTTTGGTAATTTAGTAGCCGTAAATTGATAAGTACCAATCTTGTCTCCCGTATTACCTCCAGAATATTTATTGTATCTGGTTGCTCTGTCTGGGTCTTGTAGGGCAAGTTTGTCACACCCTCGAATAAATTGACCACGTAAATCTGGTAAATTAAATGTAGTTGTAGTGTTACCGGCTCCCCAAGTAATACCTATTACGGAAAATAAATCTGAATACGTTGTTCTGCTGGCTTCTCCCCCATCACAAAATTCCCAACCTTCTGCCTGCATAGCAATCCAGTTTGGGCTTGTTGGTGTTATATCTCCAGCATAAGGTAATATTGTTCCTACAGGATAATCCATGGTTACACCTCTTTTTAAAAAATAACGAAAACCTTGTTATTTTTTAATTAAATAATGGTTTTTCTTCTTGCGAGGTGTTTTAAAAATGGATAAACATATTACTCAAAAAGCATACACAATTCTTAATAGCGAAAAAAAACCAGAAATAATAAATATACCTTGCTCAGATTTAATTTATGTTCAAGGAAAATTAAGTCTTATTGAAAATGAAAATGATAGAAGAGAAAAAAGATTTGAGAACAGTGTAAAAGGAATATACAATAATATAAAAGAGACAAAAGAAGATCTCATTAAACATATAGCTTCTGTAGACAGTACAGTTTACAGAACACTATCCGCATACAAAGACACCAACAGCGAACTTTTAGCCCTGACTGTTTCTAATATTCAAGCAACAATAGAAACCAAGCAAGAACAAGACAGATTAAATGTAGACAAGGCAGTAGAAATAGCTACGGAAAATGCAAAAAGTATAGCTGCTGTTAGAGATGACTATGCAAAACAAAAAATAACGTGGGCTAAATATACAGGAGGAGCAATAGTTGCAGGTTTCATTTTTGGGTTACTTGTAACTTATGTGCCTAAAATTTACACTTACCTCTTTGGCTAATATCTGCTACAATTAAGAACTAAAGTTAATGAAAGGTTATTACTATAATGATTTTTGAAAATAAGCATTTTTTACTATTTCCACATAAAGGATTGGATGGCGATTGCTTAGGAAGTTCTAGAGCACTGCAGCTTGTTATAGAGAACGCTGGAGGCTCTTCAGATATTATGTCTAATGAAGATCCTAATGATACAAAATGGAAAGACCTTAATATTGTTACTAGGAATAAACTACCTCCTATATATCACGCATGTATTTTAGTAGATTGCGATTCCCCCGATAGAACAGCATTTCCTGTACCAGACAAAGCTCCTGTTTTAATAATTGATCATCACGAAGAAACAGGAAGCTACGGAGATTTGAAAATAGTAGATTCCTCAGCAGCTTCAACTGGTATAATTGTAGAAGAAATACGGAAAGAGCTACAGCTACCAGCATCTAAAGAATATGCTGAAGCAATTTTAACAACCATTGTTTCCGATACAGGCGGTTTCCGCCACGACAATACAGACAAGAGAGCTCTTTTTATAGCATCTACTATGGTTAGTCTTGGGGCAAGTTTAAAACAAATATTAGACAGGGAACTAAATAATTGCTCCATAGAAGAAATTAAAGTATTTCAAGCATTCATACCAAAAATTAAATTTTTCGATAATGGATTAGCGGGTTTAGTTATTAAGTATTCTGATATAAAAGATATTAGTAAGGGTAAAACTACGCACCCCGCAGAGTTTCAAAAATTTGTGGCTACCTATGGTGACTACAAAGTAATGTATATTTTGTCTGAGCAAGAAAATGGTGATGTAAAGGGATCTCTGCGTTCAAAAGATTTAGAAAAAATGGATGCAGTAGCGTCAGTGTTTGGTGGCGGTGGGCATAAAAAAGCAGCAGGTTTTCTTGTACCTAAAGGTAATATAGAAGAAATCGAAAACAAGTTAAAAAAAGAAATTAATAAGTATCTTTAATCGTTCTTGTTATTATTTACCTGTTCTTTCTTTTCTATTATTTTTTCAATAGATTTGTTTTTAACACTAGCAGGTATAAACTATGGCAGACAACAATAACGATAGTATAAGCAGCTCAATAAAAGAATTAGTAAAAGCTTTGCAGGCCAAAGAAAAGGGCGGGAATGTTTTAGATGGAAAGAAAAGTAATTTTGATTTAAATCCAGAGGCAATGAAAGAGTTAAATGCCGAATACGATAAAGCTGTTAAATCTTCAGAAGCTATTTTAAAAACAGAAAAAGAGAAATTTTCGGTACAAGAAAGATACACTAAGGCAGAAAAAAGACTTTTAAAAACAAGAGAAGAATATTTAGATACAGAAGATAAGATTAAAAAAATTGAAAACAGCATGGTTTTAATACGCGGTAAGGATAATAAGGCGTATGCAAAAAGTAAATTGTTGCTGGATAAGTTAAGATCTGCAAAAGATGCAATGTATGAAGAAGAAAAAGCAAACATTCAAGAAATAAAAACACTTGACAAAGAATACGGCGATCAGATTGAACATAGAAATAAAGAAATTTCTAAGAGTCTTAAAGAGCAAGAAGCAGGAGATAAAAAGAAAATTTCTGCTTTAGAGAAAACAAGGAACATTGCAGGAAAAATAGACAGTGTAACAGGCTCCAGCCTAACTAGTTTTTTATCCTTAGCGGGTATCCTTAAAATAATTTTTAATTACCTAGACGATACTATGACAATGGGAGCTAAACTACATAAAATGTCTGCTGTTACATATAAGGATATGCTAGAAGGGACTGATTCTTTATATGGTACAAAAAAATTAATGTTTGACATACACAGCACCGCTAAAAAATGGGGTAAATCAGCAGACGCTATAAAAGAATCCTATTTAGACATAGCTAGTTATTCTAAGAAAATGTCCTTAGGAGATTTAAAAAAGCAGGCAGATACAGTAGAAAGATATTCTGTTTTATACAACATAACTAGCGATAATGTTTTAAACTACAGAAAAACACTTATAAAAACATTTGGCTATTCTCAGAAAAATGCAAATGAGATATTAGCTACTAGCTTAGATCACTTTGCTGACCTTAGTAAATCTTTAAACATTACAACACATAGAAGTAAAGATTATTTAGATGTTATCATGAGTATTACTGATGCTATGAAAGACTACGGGCTCAGCGCACAAACCGCACAGAAAATGACAGACGTTTTCATTTCAACGTATAAAAAAGCAGGGTACACTATGGAACAATCTATGGCCCGCGCTAAAAAAGCCATGACCCATTTTGCTGGAGGTAGCGGCGAGGAGAAATGGGCGCAATATACTGAAGGTCGTCAATTTGTAAAAGAAATAGGCGGTACCTCAGATATTAATAAATTAAAAAAAGAAGGAATAGCAGAAAAAAACGAAGATAAAATAGCACAGGCTAAGCAATTAGCCGTAGAAAAAATAACAAACAGATTTTATAAAGGGGTTAAATTAGACGACAAACAAAAATTAAACATAGAGCGAATGGCTAATGTAATGTATAATACAGCAGGCCAAGAGGGTTCTGCCAGCCAAGCTTGGGCAGCTTCCGATGCAGCTAAAGGTTCTAGAGCAAAGGTAATGCTAAAAACGGGCACTTTTGATATGCTTAGAAGAGCGGGGGGTGCGGAAGATCTCGCTACCATTAAAGCCACAGTTGGTGGAGACTTCGATTATGCTGAATTATCTCAATTAGCAGAAGATTTACGCAGCAGTAAAGGTACT
>Ga0180007_10002681_pt1 | contig 20781 bp, 17 predicted proteins | sample MM_PC_MetaG_FD_121122 | JGI IMG/M metagenome (GOLD analysis project Ga0180007, IMG submission 121122) | Groundwater microbial communities from the Aspo Hard Rock Laboratory (HRL) deep subsurface site, Sweden - MM_PC_MetaG | ecosystem: Environmental > Aquatic > Deep subsurface > Groundwater... | reverse complement strand
TAAATTGCTACCTCCTCTCGTGCCCCGTAGCGTTTATATAAGCCAAAAATCAACGGCCTAAAGCTTGAGTGAATTAGTACTATTTTAAACGCGAAGGGGTATCAAATATTTAAGAAATCAAAGTTTGTTCTCTCCTTTTGCAGAGCTCCCCTCTCCTCCTCAGAGGAGAGGGGCCGGGGGTGAGGTCGGTTGGAGAGAGCCGGCGCGCCAATGCGCGGAGGTCGGATAAGGATTTGACTTACAAATACCATTATTAGTGTTTCATTTATATATTTTCTCCAGCAAAGAATCAGATGATTCCTCGTTCGCTGCTGTAAGTGTATTTAACGAACAAACGAGCAACGAGTAAACTTGTAAACTTCCTCAGCTCTCCTTCTCCGCCTGTTCCCTTTCATCTTCACCTCTCTTAACAACTAAAATACAACCTCGAGTTAATGCATTCTTTCGAAACCCCGGGCTACCTGCGCCAACTGTAGGCATTGCAATGAGTGAATGAGGCTCTAACTCATCTTGCACCATAGACATAGCAGTAGGAATAGAGGCTGCAGAAACATTTCCAATGTTACGTATACAATTGTGAATACGAATACTAGAATCAGGTAATTGTAATTCAATTTGACTCTCCATTCCTACAATCATCCCCCCATTGGCTTGATGATGAACAACATGTGTTGGTTTTCTATCATGTGTTATAAGTTGACATTCATAAGCTCGCCGCAGCGATTCTGTCATACTTTGCACCATAAGCATCGGACCAAGACGTAATAAAGAATATCCACTCTTTCCCGGCATATTTATACAATGAGATATTCCTGACCGTACACTTTCATCAAAAGCAATTGAGTCCTCTACAGGAATAAGAACTAAATGCCCCTTAGGATCATCCACATCTGTTGTAAAAGCATCCAGTAAATCGAACTCAGCAGAATGCCCAGGTGGCTTTACAATTACAGCTCCGGCGCCATCACCGAATATCTTTGAAGCTTTACCTCTTGCTCTAGTATCATCCTTCCCGGACATCCCTGTAATACCACCACCACCGGGAGTCTCCCAATTAATCAAATCACTCATAACTTCCGTTATTACAACAGGAACATGCTTATGAGTTTGTTGAGCAATTCTTGATGCAATATCCAACCCCCGTGGAAGTCCGCTGCAAGCACGATCTATCGGATAAACCTTACCACCAATCCCACACTCCTTGGCAATAGACAAGGCAGCATCTTTTCCTGTTCCGGTATGACAAGTAACCAAAACCATACCTCCCGCATCTTTCGGGTCTATGCGAACAGAATCATATAGTTTGTTTAAAACCCGAACACTTAGAGATTCGACAGTCTCTTGCGCACATTTGATTCGGCGAGACTCAACATGAGTTTTTTCAACAAATTTTGGTAAATCATCAATCTTAAATGGCAAATCTTCATTTGGTACATCACGCAAACCACCATCTTTTGATGTCAGTGCCACAAATTTGCTTAATCCGCATAATTTCATGCTATAGAATTATTAAGAAAAGTATTAATCCATGGTTCTTCCATGGCAAGGAACCTTAACAGTGCTTAGGCTCAATATCAAACAATACACATCAATTATTTATCAAAATTACATCCAAAAATTATTCCACGGAAATCATCTTTCCGTGTATCACATCCACAATAGATGCAACTGTAACTATGGTACATATATCGCAGATTCTGGGATTTTTTGCCAATCGATCCACATCTGCATTTGGATACTGTTCTCGAAACGCCACTAGACCCTGCAGTGTAACCTCTCCGTTCTCAACATTTCCTGGTGCATCAAGGATCTCACGAAAGCCAAATTGCGAATAGCATCTTCCTACTATACGACCTGTATCTACTCCAAAAGCCACAGCAAGAGCAGCATCTAATGCAGTAATAGAAATACTGTCAGCATTAAAATCATCAATTAAAGTATTATGCATTTCTATATCATCGGCTGGTACATCAAAATGTTCGGAAAGTACTTCGAATACTTTTATAATAATCTCTTCGCGTCTTTGATCTAAAGTCTGTCTGGTTTCGGAATCAGAGTGTTGCTCTGCTGTTAGTAGTTGTGGTGATGTTTCCATAGGGCAGGGATCTTATTAAACAAAATAATAATGTCAACTAATTAACATGATAATACAATTAATTTTACAAATTTTCCAATATTTATCTTATTGGTCTTCGTTCTTATATGCCCCGAGGTGCCATTCCATTGCCCCCCACCCCTGAGACATCTTTTTCTCCGGATCCCTGACACAAATTCCTGCTGCGGGAAACAGAACTATGTCTCCATCCTTTATCTCTACAGTCTCCTCTTTCCTACTTTTCATGAGCTTAAGAACCTCATCAATTCTGGCTAAAGTTGAAGGAATCGTGCATGAAATCGTATTGCCCATTCCCTCCGCACCATTTACGAATCGAGCATTCATTTCAGGACCCACCATATCGTCTAAAGCCAACATAATTTTTGCATTTGGATTATGTGGCACTGCAAAAACATTACTTTCTGAATAATCCCCCATCTCCATCACTCTTTGCATAGACTGACGTGATGCCTGCTCTATAAGAGCCTGACCATTTACATAAGCCAAATCACCATTCATTCGAAAAATAGTCCTTGTTACCTCATTTCCAAAAAAATCATGCACTTTCTGATCGTAAATAAACTTGAATATATATTCAGCATCAGGATCAGGATGCGGTGGCTCAACATCTTTCGTCTCTGAAAATAGTAATCTGTGTCCCGGCCCCTGCCAAAGTGTTGTACCTGTTGCTCCAGCAGCAAATATTGGTGTTGCACGGCTGTCTCGAGCATCAATTTGTCTGTCAGGAGTTTCTATATTTAGTAATACAAAGTGTTTGTCAGGAGCAATATTCATTGCACGTTTGGCAGACTCTTCAACTCCTTTGGGGAAACCAACGCACCCATAAGGAAATCCTAGAATAACCTCACAAACTATTCCCATTTCTTGTGCTACCTGCTCAGTCATATTCTGAACTACTTCTCTACTATTCTGTGAATTGATTATGATCATTCCTTCACAATCACCACCACAGATCCCCAGCCTTTCAAATAACTTTCTTGTCACTGCCATTGCAATATCAATAGGCTCTTTGTCTTCTTTTAAAATATGCCTGATATCAATTCTTGTTGACCTCTTAACTCTTTTCTCCTGCATTCCGGTTAGCTTAGCTATGCACTTATTATCCAGAACTTCGAAGAACTCCGGATCACCGGTTATGTCTACAAAATCAGTAAATGAAATTGGCATAGTGAGGCATTCTAATTGTTTCGAACATCACTTGGCAATACCATTTCTTTTTTTCACACCACAAAACTCACCAACTTCCCCTCCACATAAATCTCCTTCTTGATCTTCTTCCCATCCAAAAACTTAGCAACATTAGCAACTTCCTTTGCTTGATCTATCGCATCATCCTTACCAACCCCTGTATCAGCTTCAAAGTTCCCTCTCAGCTTTCCGTTAACCTGAACCGCAATTGTAACTGTGTCAGTTACTATCAGCTTCTCATCAAACTTTGGCCAATCCTGCTCTATTACAAATCCTTTGCCTCCCAACACCTCCCACAATTCTTCCGACAGGTGTGGAGCAAGCGGAGATAACAGTCTTACAAAGATCTGAGCTGTCTCTGTATTGCATCCACCTTCCTTCTCTATCAAATTAAGAAATTCCATAAGAGCAGAGATTGCGGTGTTAAAGTGGAGACGTTCAATGTCCTCTGTTACACGCTTAATAGTTCTATTTAGCCCTACTATAAGGGCAGAACTCTGATCACCTTTTTTGTTCACTATCTCGCTTAGAACTGAATAAGTTCGCTTTGCAAACCTGTCCACTCCTTTTATGCCAGTATCACTCCAATCCCCTCCATCTGTAAATGGCCCCATAAACATCATGTACAAACGAAAAACATCAGAGCCATATTTCTCCACAAACTCATCCGGACTTACCACATTGCCTTTGCTCTTACTCATCTTTGCGCCCTTGTTTGTTATTAGTCCTTGATGCAATAACTTTTTGAAAGGCTCACCATTAGTAACAAGCCCAAAATCTTTTAACGCCATTGCAATAAATCTAGCATAAATCAAATGCATACAAGCATGCTCCGGACCACCTATATAAAAATCTACCGGCATCCATTTCTTCTCTATGTCTTTAGGAATAAATTCTTTTTGATTCCCTTCGGCAAGGAATCGAAATTGATAAAAACTTGAACACACAAACGTATCCATAGTATCAACTTCCGGAGTCCAGCCTTTTCCAAATATCTTCTCCGTACGTTCTTTTAATTCTTTTGAATTAGCAATAGGAGACTTACCCTTGGGTTTAAATTCAACATCTGTTGGTAACTCCCAAGGCAAATGTTCTTCCGGAATCGGATGTGGCTTGCCATCAGGGTCATAGACAATTGGAATGGGAGCACCCCAATAACGTTGGCGAGAGATAAGCCAATCTCGAATACGATAATTAACACCCATATCACCTAACTTATTCTTTTTTATGTATTTAACGATAGGATCATATGCATCCTTCCACTTCATTCCTTTGACCTCTTCAGGAGTATCCAGAATTCCCTCATCTGCTTTATAATAACAATAATCCAGATTTCTGACTTTTTCTGCTTCTTCTTTATCATCAGGAACCATAACAGTTTTTAGTGGAATGTCATACTTCTTTGCAAATGCAAAGTCTCGTTCATCATGCGCACTACAATTGACTATTCCTGTTCCATAATCTGCCACAACAAACGATGCAACCCAGATAGGCAAATCTCCTGTTCCAAACGGATTATCTATATATCGTCCCGTAAATATTCCCTCCATTTCATTCTCGATATCAAAATTCCCGGATGCCTTCTTTGCAGCTACACGATTAGAAAATTCCATTACCTCTTTTTCATATTTTGTACCTTCAACAAGTTTGGCAACAAGAGGATGTTCAGGAGCAATAATTGTAAAAGTCTGTGCCATAAATGTCTGAGGAACCGTATCAAAAACCTCAATATCAAATTCTAAATCTTTCACCTTCTCTTTAAACACAATTCCTGTCTTCCTTCCAATCCAATTCCTCTGCATTATCTTTGTTTTCTCCGGCCAATCTATTTCCTCCAAACCTTTCAACAACTGATCTGAATAATCTGTGATTTTCCAAAACCATTGTGTTAAAGGCTTTTGAACAACTTCTGTTTCGCACCTCTCACACTTACCATCCCATACCTGTTCATTTGCCAGAACAGTTTTGCAATCAGGACAATAATTTACATTACCTTCTTTGCGATAAGCCAAACCATTTTTAAACATCTGAAGAAACAACCATTGTGTCCACTTATAATATTCCGGCTCAGAAGTTTTTAGAATCTTGCTCCAGTCATACGTACATCCCATGCGTTTATATTGCTCAATCATATAATCAACATTCTCCTTGGTTGAATCATGCGGATGCTTTCCTTTTTTTATTGCATTATTTTCCGCAGGTAATCCAAAGGCATCAAATCCAATCGGATGAAATACATCCTTCCCCTGCATCCTTTTAAAGCGGGTAAACGAATCAGGAATTGAGTACTGAAACCAATGCCCAACATGCAGTCTGGACCCACTAGGGTACGGAAACATAACAAGGCAATAATAAGGATCTTTAGCCTTTTTTAGGTCAACCTCAAATAATTTGGCCTCCTCCCACTTTTTCTGCCATTTGGATTCTATTTCCGTTGGTAAATATTCGGCTTTCATATGGGGAAATGGTACATTATTTTGTTTCAAAGTACATATAATGTGCTACAATCACCGTCTCTAATGGCTAAACTCCCAACAGTAGCAATCACCCTTCGACTCCTCGCTAGCGCTCAGAGCTCTGGGCGAGAGTGCTATATTATTGCTTTTTCGAATTATGCCTAAATTACCTACAGTAGCAATCATCGGTCGACCAAATACAGGAAAATCCACTCTGTTCAATCGGCTTGTAGGAAGGCGAAAGGCAATAGTAAGCGAGATCCCCGGCACTACCCGAGATCACATTGCTCATAAGATGGAAACTGAGGATTTGGACTTTCTTTTGATAGATACGGGTGGAATGGGAGGAGGAACGGAAGATAAGGAGATTGAGGACGATGTTCACCTGCAATCCACCTTGGCACTGGAGAATGCCGATTTGATAGTGTTCACAATTAACAGCAGAGAAGAACTGACCGCCAGCGACTTTGAAATTACCGAAGAACTTCGCAGAAACCGCAAAGCTCATGTCCCTGTGATAATCGTTTTAACCAAATGCGATAATCCGGAAAATACCGATGAGCTCCTGCCGCAGTATTATGCACTGGGAATAACGGATCAAATTATTCCTATCAGCGCTACTCACAACTTCGGAATGGATGAGCTGGTCGATACCATTACCGATGAACTCAAAAAATTAAATTTCGAAAAAAGTACAGAAGAAGAGTCCGAACACTTGCCACACATCGCAATTGTCGGAAAACCTAATGTCGGCAAAAGTTCTTTTATAAATGCTCTGATGTCCGAACCTCAAAAGAAAACATCTTCTTTGCTGGTATCGGATATTCCCGGAACCACACGCGACGCAACTGATACTGTGATTAAATACCACGATCAGGATTATGTATTTATAGACACAGCGGGGATAAGAAGACGAAGTAAAACCGATAGAGGTATAGAAACTTTTGCTTATCTAAGGTCTGTTCAAGCAATGGGACATTCCGATATAGCAATACTCATACTTGACGCAACTCAACCGGTTAGTAAACAAGATAAACGCATCGCATGTTTGGCTATCGAAGAAGGTAAAGGGCTTTTGATCTTATTAAATAAGACTGATCTTCTATCATCGGAAGAAAAGAAAACAGCTCTGGAAAATGCAAAACTGGAACTCGCATTTTGCAAATTTGCATCATTTGTATGTATTTCCGCTGAAAACAAATCAGGGATACTAAAGATTTTTGATCAGATTGAAATGATATATAAGAGCAGAACAAGAAGGATCACAACTAAGGTTTTAAATGAATGGTTCAGAGATACTATCCACGATAAATCACTTGGACCGCTTACTACTTCTAAACTTATTACTCAGGCAGAGGATGTTCCTCCCACATTCGTCTTATTCGTGAAAAATCCCAAACATGTTCATATCAGTCAGCTTAGGGGGTTGGAGAATTGTTTGAGGAAGTCGTTTGGGTTTGAGGGGACTCCGGTGCGGTGGGTGACTAAGAGTTCTTGATTTTTATATCAAGTTAACTAGTTTCAAGTTAACTAGTTAACTAGTTAACCAGTAACTTGCAAACTAATAATCTGATTGATTATTTTTATCCCAACCTCCGCGGCTCTTTAGCATCTATCACCCTCCCATCCTCATGTATCGGATGCGGGAACTCTTCAATCGCCTTTTCGAGTTTGTCCAAAAGTTTTATCGGATCATCGTCAAAAACCATGTTGGGCGGTATTTTTCTGTGACAAAGTTCCTCAATTATCATAGGAATTGAATTTGATATACCTCCTGTATTCGTAAGTATTGCCATAGGCCTACCTTCGTCATATGCAATTGTAAGTTCATTAAGAGTTCCAACTCCACCACTTACAAAACAAACCCCATCGGAAGATCTGATATTAATTATGTCACGCTCCATAAAACCCTGACCCGTATATATCACCATATCATTATCGTGTGGTGACTTGTATTCGAACTGATGCTCATGCTGAGAAAAGGCAGGAGAGATTCCGATTGTAAATCCACCGGTTTCCTTCGCTCCTATCAAAGCATCATGCGGAAGTCCCGGGCATGCTCCATTAATAAATATATGACCACGTCTTCCGATTTCCCTCCCAAGCTCCAGTGCCATTTCACGTGAATGTTTATCTTCTATTTGCGGGCCACTTGCGGAACCCATAACGCCGATTTTTAGACTGTGTTTTTCTGTCATGATTGTATTTTAGTTTTTGGTGATACCAAATGCACGTTCAACTTGATCAAACTGATCTTATTCAAAATCAATAGCTTCGTCATATTGCACATATTCATCAGCATATACACTCATATTCATCGCCCCATTTGCTTGCGAGTATTCGAATTCAACATTAACCGCCGGATATTTGTTCATACCATCCGGAGGCACCATTGCTACCCAGAAGAATATGCCTACGAAGATGAAGAAAGTGAGGAATTTCATTACTACTATTATACCATAATCTATGGTTCTACTCAATATACTACAAATCGAAAGAATCAGAGGATTCACAGTAGAATACTGGATTATTGGAATATTGGGCCTCGGCACGTTAGTCGCGACTGACGTGCCTCGTCAATAATGACATACCCAGTATTCCAGTATTCCAGTATTCCAATACTTCATAAATCCTCTGATTCTTCTGGTTCCTCTGATTCCTAAATCCACTGCCATAAACTCGCACAAACCTAAATATATCCATAAACTAAGCACCATGTGGTTTTATTTCGCACTAGGCTCATCAATCCTGTACTCCGCTATGTGGCTGTTAGCCAGAGCAAGTAAAGGATTGCCATCATCTGTAGTAACAGCAATAAACACAATTTGGGCACCAATTTTACTAATATATTTTTTACCATCAGTTCAATTCCCATGGGATAAATGGTGGTGGTATTTATACCTAATACTTCCCATGGTACTTATGCCAATATCAACATGGACATTGACTCATGCTTGTCAAAGAATAGATGTAACAATAATTAAACCATTGTCATCTCTTTCTACGATAGCAACATTATTTGTGTCGATGTTTATATTCTCAAAGTCATTTGAACTCATTCATATTATCGGAATATTTGTAATTACGATTGGACTTCTGTCTTTATACCATAATAGATGGAACACCATCCGTTCTATATGGTTATGGCTTGCAATATTTGCAATCATAATTATGGGAATTAACGGCTCTGTTATAAAAGAGGTATTATCAGTATTTCCACATCCAATTGCGCTTATTGCGTTTGGTGCTACAGGAGAATTTGCCTTTGTTTCATTTTTCGGAGCCAAAAATGATTGGAATAAAATAAAATGGACAAGAAATAATATATCGCTAGTCACCTTATTTTCTATAATTGTTTTTGCACAGAGCATATGCACTTTTCTCGCACTCTCGCTGGGACCTGCCCCACATGTCATCGCCATTAAGAGAACATCAATACTCCTCGCCGCATTGGGAGGATATTGGATATTTAAAGAGCGCGATCAGTCGCTTGTGAGATTGGTTGTTTCTTGTGTGGTGGTGGTGATGGGAGTTATTCTGCTGAATATCTGAACCATGATTCATAGGATTAAAGGATTACCATGATTAAGCCAAACTGTAATTCATATCATGTTAATCCTTTAATCAGGAAAATCATGGTTCAGACAACAGGTTTACTTAAGATAATCCATCCTATTAAGATTATGCTCCTCATTCGTCTTCGCATAACGAATCTGCCCATCTTTGCCATGCAAATAATACATATACTCACTCTCCTTTGGGAAAAGCGCAGCCTTGATACTCGGTTCTCCGGCATTTGCTATGGGGCCCGGTGGCAAGCCTTTGAACTTACGTGTGTTGTAATCTGAATTCGTATTCAAATCAGCAGTAGTTATTGCTTCGGTTTGCTTGTTTAAAACATAACGCACAGTTGCATCAACACCCAAACCAAGACCTGCATCAAAACGTTTCCAGAGTATTCCGGAAATTACAGAACGCTCCTCATCATTTTGAGCTTCCTCCTCAATTAAAGATGCCATAGTTACTATTTGATGCAATGAGCGCTCAGGTGACTCGAACTCCTGAGGAAATGTTTCAATTACTCGCCTTCTGAAAGTATTTAACATTCGTTCAAGGAAAAACTTAGAAACAAACTCTTCAACATTTACATAATAAGTATCAGGGAACAGATATCCCTCTAGCTTTCCTCCACGCTTTATCTGCCCGTCACCTGAAGGCAAAAAATCATATGTTTCGAAATCACATGCATTGGCGCAGTCAATAATCTCTCCACCATCAATAATTCCCTTATCTGACAAAAGTTCATCAATCTCCTTAACTGTAAAACCTTCGGGAATAGTAATAATCATTTCTTCCGCCTTTCCATCCTGAAGAACTTCTATGAGTTCAGAGACATTCATAGAAGGACGTAAAACAAATTTACCGGCTTCCAGACCGCTCTCCACACCATTGAATTTTGTATACAACTTGAAAGCAAGAGGAGACCTGATAATACCCCTTTGTTTCAGAAGATCAGAAATCTGAGAAACCGACATACCGGACTCAATCTTTATGGCACTTCGCTCCTGACTGGAGGAGTCTGCAGGACGAAGAGACAGAGTGTACCAAACAAATACTGCGATGATTGCAAGGAATAGGAAAATCAGAAGTTTTTTCATGCTCTAATATTACGTGAATATTTTTAAAGTGCGAGAGTAATTTGCTTGTCATCAATGATACTTCTATGTACTACATATTCCGAACTGACATCAAACTATATTAATATATGCGCCTACAATCGGAAGCTTCTTTTATTGCATAAATGCATGAGCAAGATGCTCATGCTACTGTCCCAACCCCCTCATCCCCTCCTCCGTCGGCATCCCCATCTCCCCCATCACCCCTTGCATCTTTTCCGCTGCAACTACCTGAGCTTTTTTAAGTGCACGATTAAGAGCATCTTTTAGTAATTCAGGAATCTTTTCTCGCGGTACTTCGGGCTTGATACTGATTGAAAGCACTTCCTGCTCTGCATTCACAACAACTGTGACACCTTGAGCTTCAGCTTCGACCTGAATTTTCCTAAGTTCTTTCTTAACTTTCTTTGCTTCGCGCTGCATGCGGAACATGTCCTTTGCTTGGGAAAATGAAACCATGTTTTAAGTTTGTTATAGAAGTAAATACGAGTGAGTAGTGAGTAGTGAGTAGAATTCGATAGAATTGTACACCAAAGAAGACTCACTACTCACTACAAACTACTCACTTTTTTATCTAACAATGCCTATCCTGTCTTCTATCTCCTGATCCACCCTTCGACTCGCCTCTGGGCTCGCTCAGGGTCTATATGCTTAAATAGATTCATCTTATTATCCCTATGCGATCTTCGATTTCTTGATCGACAAACACCTTCTTCCTCCCATACTTCATCCGACTATACTCTTTGACCAATCCCCCCAGCTTCTCGTTCCTTTCTGACTCATCATAAATCGTTGTCATACTGAATGGTCGTGATTGGACATTGTTTATGTTGAGCTTGCAGTAACAACTGAAATTAGGAATTCCAATTACATCCTGCTCAGAAAGCACCGGAGCATATTCCTTACCCATGTATTCCGCATCCTCCGCACCTACTTTAAAGCTCATAATGGTACCGACGTTACCAAAGATAGCATCACGCATTTGAGTACTTGCTTCACCATAAGCCGCAGTTTTACCTACTAATTGTCCTATATATTGATGCGCCATTATAAGAGCCAGTTCATATTTTCTGGCCTCCGAAAGAATGGTCACAAATGCATCCGTCACAAAGTTCTGGAACTCATCAACAAACAGATAAAACCTTTTGCGCTGTTCCTTTGGAACATCCGCACGCGAGAGTGCCGCCATGTTTATTTTGTTCACAAATACTAGACCTAATAATTGTGCATTAACATCACCGATTTTTCCTTTGCTCAGATTAACCAAAAGAACTTTGCCCTCATCCATAATTTTACGAATATTGAATGCACTCTTTGGTTGTCCGATTATATTCCGCATTGTTGTGTTTGTAATAAACGGACCGAACTTGGAACTGAAGTACGGAATCATTTCCTCTTTTTCACGTGCTCCTGTTTTTGCCATCTCGTGATTCCAGAACGAAAGAACCACAGGATTTCGGCATTTGCTTACCTTGTAACGCTGGAATTCTTCATCTACGAACAATCGCGGAACGTCTATCAAAGTTGCACCTTCTTCTTCATCGTCCATCAAAGTAAGACAACCATTTCGGAAGTAATGCTGAATTCGCGGACCGAAGATTTCGTTACCGAACAACTTAATAAATATTTCCATTGCATCTAGTGACGCGCGATCTTTTTCTTCTTCGTTTGCAACTTCCAGAAGATTGAGTCCCATAGGGCGCTGCATATCTGAAGGATCAAATACAACTACATCTTTGGCACGCTCTTTTGGAATATGCGCAAGAGCATCTTCGATCAAATCTCCATGCGGATCCACCATACAAACTCCATCACCGTTTGCAATGTCCTGACGGGACATATAGGAAAGCAGAGTAGATTTACCTGAACCGGATTTACCAATGATGTAATGGTGACGTGTTCTGTCCTTTGGAAGGAATCTGATTTGCGTTTCTTCTCCTCTGTGTCTGTTTATACCAAGAACAATACCTTCATCCGGTGCATCGGGTGGCGGAGGCAATACTTTGTAAGTGCTCCATTCAATAATCGGGATCTTGTTGTATCTGCTGTCCGGAAAGTGATAAAGCCCAGCGAGTTCTTTTTCTCCCATTATGCATTCTTTGCACATATATCCGCTTATCCTGTTTTTCCATAATCTGTGTATCAAAGGTGCATTCCATTTAAGAGGAAAGAAATCTATGAACATTCTTTTGTTTTCCAGAAAATTACCATATAAATCTTTGAAGGCATTAAATGCCACCTGCAGATTATTTGTAATATCCATGGAACGTTCATATGATTTGCTAGATGCCAATATCCTGATAGAAGCATGATAAATATTCTGTCCTGCTTTTTCTCCCATTCGCTTATAAAGCTCCTCTTCCGGCTGGATCATTCTTACGTAACTGTCACCACTGGAAGTTCCCGGTGCAAGTGACTTTGTATCCGACGTTGCCACACTGTAAAAAACTCTCATAATTGAACTGATTATCGGAATGTGCCCTGTCCAATTATCCTTTTTGCCTTTAAAGCTCATTGTGGCATATTGCTTCGCCAGCTTTGCCCATTTATTCGAGAATGATGGTGTTAGCACCACCTGAACCGCCGCTTTTTCATCGTCATTGAGCTTACTTAAAACATTGGAGATTCCGTTAAGAGGATCATCCTGCATTTCGGTGTAATACCTTAGGGGATAATAGAACGGTCTGCTAAACACCATATTGTATCCAACCAACTTGCTGCCCTTTGGCCATATCTCCGGCACATCCTGCGGAGTTACTTCTGCATTTGAATAGAAAGATGTTATTTGTTTTTCTACAATAGAAACTAAACTTTTTTGAGTTACAACGTAAAATGCAAGCTGACCGTTCTCCAAAAACAACTCAAAACTCATTACAATGTGTCTGAAGAACCAAAAATGAACCATCTGTTTAAAATTCAGACTTTTAACTTCCCAAAGAGCACGGAAAAGCTGTTCCATAACTGCAATCTTTTCTTTGAAATCTTTCTCTGTCCTTTTCTCCTGATCAATTTTGCTATCATCCCGAGGCAGAATGACTTTTAGTGAAATCAAATGCTTATTTATCCTTAACTGATACCAAAGCCTCCCCCAATATTTAAATAGCCTCCAGGCAATATATGCTGATATAACAGTAAAGAAGAAACCGAATGTATTTTGTGTTACATTTCTCCATATCCAACCCCAAAAACCGTTTGAGACTAACGTAGCTATCCCGAGAGTCAGAAACCACAATAACGGCCAGGTACAGTAGCGAAGAAAATTAACCAAGAATTATATGCAGGGAAGAATTTAATAGATAATACAATCCTTTTATTATAGCGCAAAATTGACGTTTCAGATAGGGATTGACAGGGGGTGATAGGATGGTCGGGTGTTTGTTTTGGTAAATATGAATACGGGCGGTCACTGGTCTTAAGCAACAAACTGTTTATATTTTAAATGAACATTTGAGAGTCGCTGGTCGCTGGTCAATAAAATGGTCAGGTGTTTGTTTTGATTAATATAAATGCGAGCGGTAACTGGTCAAACGTTTCAAACTGTTTCTAATTTAATTGAACATTTGAGAGTCACTGGTCACTTGTCCCAAACCGAGTGCATGAGTGCTCTGGTACGGGGCTGTCCAACAGCACCGAGACCAGTGACCAGTGACCCCTAAAACTCCTATATTGGAATACAACTCCGATTCATCTACTCCACCACCACCTCACATTGCCTCACCATCATCCCCATCTCTCTACTTCTCCCATCTTTGTTGCCAATAACAAACTTATAATATCCTGTCTGTTCTGGTGTAAAACTAAAACGTTCTTTGGGTCCAACCCAGTTCTGAACCTTGTGAACAAAACCATCCGGATATTGAATTGAACGAACAACAAAATATTTGTTGGCACCCAGATATAAAGTTTCACCTTTGTTCCACATGTGAGGAATGCCACGATGAAACCTTACGTTTCTTGTAATTCTTTTCTGAAATCTAAGTATATCTTCCGTACAAGTATCAATCATAAATTCATCACCAAGACGTTGGAATGTTGCAGATATTACTCCATTGGATCTATCGGCAATTTTCTCGAAAGCTGCAAGACTTAGATCCATATCACGACCGTCAACATAAGGACCACGATCATTGATTCTTACAACAACACTTTTTCTATTATCAACATTTGTAACTTTTACAAGAGTATTGCTGGGATAAGTTCGGTGTGCCGCAGTTAAAGCATACATATCAAAAGTATCACCAAATGCGGTTCCATTTCCATGAAAATCATCTGCGTAATAACTTACTTCATGAATTTCCTTCATAAGAATATCGTCAAGTGCATACATCAGACCATTCAGATCTTTAATTGTCACATACACATTTGCAAAATCATCACTGTATTCAATGATTGGATAATCACTAAGCATTCCCGGAATATTCACCTTCTGCATAAAAAACAGATCTCTTATATTTCTGGTTCTGAATATCCACAAAAGCGCATCTTCCATATTTAATTTTTCATTTGGTCTGAAATAATTTTTTTCATCAATAATACCTCTCCCGACTGCAAAATTGATTTCTTCGTATCCGTATTCATCGTTGCCAATGTCTACTATATCTTCCTTGTAAGGTTCATATGTGGCACGCTGAATACTTTCCCAGATAATCATAAAACCATTACGACGGGTGATGTAGTCCTCCTCTGCAAAAAGAGGAAATGGAATAGCCAGCACTAATATCAGCAACAGGAATCTGCGCATAGGGCAACAGGTTGAATGATTATTAATTAATAATCAATTGAAAAAATTCCATCAAATTATACGTTGCTAGTTTACTAGTTTGCTCGTTTCTCGTTTGATACTCATAACGAATAACGAGTAAACGAGAAACGAAAAACAAAAACATACTAGTACATTTATCTTAGAATAAAATTCTATAACACTCTCCACCCCTCCCCCCTAACCCTCCTATACACTTCCCTAACCCTTTCATTATTCAAAGTCTGCAAAGTTTTCGGTCCAACAAACCCTGCAGCCTGATGATCAGCAGAATCAATTAAACCTTCGGCTAACTGATACTTAATGACCGCCTCTTTTGTTATTGGACCGAAGTAGCCGGATACACGATCCTCCGGAAAGTAACCTTTTCTTGCCAATATATTCTGAAGAGATTTAACTTCTTTCCATCCTTCCCCTTCCCCAAGAAATCTTTCCACAACTTCACCTCGCTCTTTAAGCACCTGTACAACACGTGTGCGATCGAGAAGATCACGAGCTCTTTCGTAAACCAGAATCCGATTCCAAACCGTCCTTAATGCAGTCTGAGTTACAGGGCCTATCCTGCCGGCTCCGGGATCTTTGTGTGTTCCTACAAGTCCGTAATCCTGTTGGAACTTTAGGATTGATCCCGAAAGTGCGCCTTCGTATTCACCATCTGTCCTTCCGGAATAATATCCCAAAAACCTAAGAATCCTTTGCGCCTCCTGATTGACGCTTAAAGCACTTCCCTTTTCTACAAATCCGCTAATTGGATGCCCCGCTTCTGATCTTTGTACTGCAGCAAGAAGAACTGCCGCAGTCTTTTCTGTCAAATATACCGAAGATTCATCCAATTGGTAATCACGGATAAACTCAAGCAAACTCTGCGAAGTTGATGCATCATAAACGCCATTCACTTTGTGCTTTTTGTATCCGGCTCTGACAAGATATTCCTGTAGTAATTTAACCGAGGGTCCTTTGTCTCCTTCCTCAGGTCTTACTGCGAGAAAATTTCCACCTTCGGGCATGTAAGGGTTAAGTCGCTCATAAATAGTCGGAATCGCACCGAAATCAAAAGCAACCTCTGGTTTTCTCGCATTAACCGGATATACGGTTCCTTTTATGTGACGTACTCCAAGTGACAACGCGCGAGCCAAACCTTCCTCTCCATGCCCAACCCAAACGTCGAGCCTATGTACTCCGCCTGCAAGTTCCGTAATAGCACCACCCCTGTCATTAACTTCGAATGTGCCAAGCCCCGGAAGCAGTATTCTTGTTCCGAATGGATAAGTGGAAGGCGCCGCTATCATTCCCGGATAAACTCCTGTTCCATCCGCTGATCTAATTCCTTCACCATTTAAAATCTTATCTGCCTTAAGTCCACCTTTTACATAGCAACATTGTCCCTCAATCGGAGAATAATACGCAGTGATAATAAACTCCTGTTCGAACGGCTCACTACCCTTAAGCAAGTCCGAATTACTTCTGATTTTGACCGGAGCGATCAGCATCACGGCTGTGAGGATCACAAGAATGTGCCTTGGAATTTTTGGATTGGTATTTATATTTGTCATGGCAATTTCCCGTCATTTTACCATATTTCCGAATACTTTTCGTCCGTCATCAGATGACATATCTTTAACTATAATGTATTTCATAGTAATGTTTAGAAAAGTTTGCTAGTTTGAATATTTCTTATGTAATTAACTTATTTGATTAACAATTTAAGGAAGCTCTGAAAAACTCGTAGCGGCGGCTCGTCATTCGACAAGCTCATGATGACAAACCGCCGTACAGCACAGCGATTTGTCATCCTGAGTTGATCGAAGGACGAATCGCTGCTACGTTTCATGTGTTTTTCAGAGCTTCCCTAAATATAAACTTATACAGATACACTCTTCCTATTTCGTCAAGCCCTCATTACTCAATACTGAATTTTTGACTTGAATTAGCCAAAGTAAATGAGGGACAATGTATAAAAGTTTTACCCCCGATCGATTATGAATAAATTAAACAATCTTATGATTCGTCCGTCTACAACAATATTTTTTTTGATTGCCTCAACCGGTAAAGCATTAGCAACAATAGATATAGGAAATGTTCCGGAAAATCTGGGTGGAGGAGAAGTTGGATCAGAAACACTCACAAACACTGTTACAGATATTACTGTTTCTATTCTCAAGTTCATGGCATTAATTGCCACAATCGTAATTATAATTGCAGGTATCAGGATGGTAATCTCATCCGGCGATGAACAAGGTGTTGAAAAAGCAAAGAAAACGCTTTTGTGGGCAGTTGTAGGTTTGATACTAATTCTTCTTGCAGGTGCAATAGTTAGTTTTGTTTCTGGCATCTTTGCTGATTAGACTATCACCTCATCCTCCAGTCTGATTCCAAATTTACCCGGAAGATAGACCCCCGGTTCTATGGTGATAATTTCATTTTCTAGCAACTTTTTCTGTGGAGCTTTTTGACTTAACGAAATTCCCTCATGTATTTCCAATCCCACTCCGTGCCCCAATGAATGTGTGAAATATTTTTCGAATCCATGTTCATCCAAAACTTTACGCGCAATGCGATCAAGTTTGTGATTAGTAACGCCCGGCTCCAAAGCATCGATCACTTTTTCCTGAGCTTCCTCCACTGCCAAGTAAACTTTTTTCTGAAGTGAAGTTGGTGTTCCCGTAAAAAACACTTTGCTCTGGTCACTACAATATCCTTTGTACTTAACCCCAACATCAATCTGAACTATCTGACCTCGCTTAAGTTTTTTGTCAGTCGGATGATGATGCGGACAACTTGTGTTATGTCCGAATGCAACAATAGGATCAAACGAAAGTCCATCTGCTTTAAGTTCGCGCGCCCAGGTTTCCAGTTTCCAGGCAAGACCCTTTTCTGTCGGCAATGATCTGAGTGCAGCCGGAATTCGCCTGAGAAGTTCCCTTGTTATCCTTTGTGAACGTTTGAATCTCCTGATCTCATCATCTCCTTTTTGCCTTCTGAAATGCTGAATTACTCCTTTTCTTCGAACAAATTTTGTGTTCTTATTTTTTCGCTTCCACCTGCGCAAAACATCAACTGTAATATGCTCAGACTCATACCCGCATTCAGGCACTTTTTCCAGACTCCTATCCAGTTTATCTATATCTTTGACTTTGATTCCATCTTTAACTCCCTTTTCGGATGCCTCTGAATATCTGCTATCAACAAAAAGAATCATAGATCTTGAACTTATAAGGACTAATCCAAAACTAATATCCATTCCTGTCAAATATCGAATATTTATCAAATCAGACACCAGAAAGGCAGAGGTTTTGGATTGGCGGAGGATTTGGGAGGGGGTTGGATTCATACAGGAGGAAGTATAGCTTATACGGCAATTAGCATATTGGCAGATTGGCAATTAGCTAATTGTTGTCGATAACGAAGAATACTAGCCAATTGCTAATTGTCTGAACCCTGATTTACCTGATTTAATGATTACCATGATTTTCATATATTGGTAAAAATGGATAAGATATTTAAAATCAAGATAATCCTTTAATCTTATTAATCATGGTTCAGACAAAGTAGCAAAACACCCCCATCTATGCTAAAATAGAGAGAACTATGAAAAATACTATCTTCAAAATCATTTCGGGCTTAGCCCTCTTTATTAGCAATCCTGCTTATGCCCTTGCACAAGTGTACGGTGGAGGAGGAGTGGCCGCTGGAGTTGACGCTGCGGTTGAAGCAGGAGTTGGAACCAATGCCAACTTAGGAACAATATTAACAGATATTACTGTTGCGATAGTAAAATACACTGCGTTACTGGCAACAATTGTAATTATTATCGGAGGCATCTGGCTGATTGTAGGAGTTGGAGATGAGCAAGCGAAAGAGAGAGCAAAGAAAATTGTCCTGTTTACATTGATAGGAGTGATACTTGTGGCAATCGCGGGAGCGATAGTAACATTTATACAAAGCATTCTTTAACCAAATTGATACAAAACCCAAACATAAAATGAAACGCAGTGTACTACAACGGCTAATGGTTGTCGCTGCTGTAGCGGGAATTGCAGTGTTTGTTCGCACTTCCTTTGCCGCACAGCAGGTTACAAAAGTTAATCTGACACTGAATAAAGGTTCATTCTTCGAAGTAATTCTGCAAAACTCAGTTCAAAATCCACTATACAGCTGGGTGCTTTCCAAAGACGGAACCTTTATTGAGGCAAAAAGAGCTCCTATTTTTAGAACGCGTTTGATAGAACAAGGTACTTATCAACTTAATACGGAAATTTCCACAGCAAAGGAAGGGGTGATACACAGAAGTGTCATTACAATTCAAGTTCCTATCAAAAACGTAAGTACTGCATCTAGCTCTGAAAACTCTTCATTAGTATACACCATTCCGAAGATTGATTCCAATGGAAGAATTGTAATAGCTGCCCAGAGCCCTCTTGTAACACTTACTCCGGTGTACCGTAATACGAAATTGCTATCTTTGGATATGGATGCACAGGCAGATAAGAATAAAGATGGAAATGTAATCAATGACAATGATGCGGATGGAACCTTCTTTTCTTCTCAGGGAACCCCATTAAGCGTTCTGATAACAGAACCAGATAAAACTCATTCCTTTACACTTTCATCTGCCGGAAAAATTCAGAATCTTAGGATCGTAGACAGTAAAACTGCACAAGCGGAGGATGCACTGGCAAACAAAAAAACGGAGATAAATGCCGAAGATCAGAATAATGGTAGCTTTGTATTCAGTATAGATTTTAAAAATGGAGAACCAAATGTTCCTACGGTTGCAAACTGGAATTTTGGAGATGGCAGCTCCAGTATGTTGGATAACCCGATTCACAAATACTCACAGACAGGAAGCTACAATGTTTCGGTTCAGGTTTTTGACATATCAAACGGAAACAAAATTGAGGAAGCCAAAAAAACAATCAGAGTAACAAAAACTACGGCGCCACAGGTAATACCGGACTCACCTGATACGGATGATGATAAAGAAGGATCATCTATTTTTGGATTGATACTTAAAATTATCATAGTAGCATTTATCGCCATAGCAATTGGCATGTTGATTATCTTTATTATTTCCAAGTTACGAAAGGGAAGCTCGTTACAGGAAAAACTTGAATCAGCGGAGCAGAAGTTGATGGGTGACAAAAAAGATGGAATTGAAGTTGAGCCTATGCCTATGGAGATTGTGGAGGAAGAGATTAAAGAACCTAAGGAGAAAAAAGATGTATCTTCGCCTTCGGCCAGAGGTGCAAAGGAAAGTAAAGAGGAAGTAGTGCAGGAACAATTGCCTGATAAGAAAGATATTATAGATGCAGAGCCTATAGAGGAGCCTCCACCTATTGCTGCTGAGCCAAAGCCTGAGCCTATTAAAGAACCTGCAAAACCAAAACCGGCTCCTCAGCCAACGCCAAAAGTTGATGAAGGACCACCTCCATCACAGCAAGGAGGACCTATTCCTTCGTGGCTTCAACCTTCGTCCGCCCCGGCGGATCTACGGTCGACAGGTCAACCTTCGTCCGCCCCGGCGGATCTACGGTCGACAGGTCAACCTTCGTCCGCCCCGGCGGATCTACGGTCGACAGGTCAACC
>Ga0180007_10002680_pt1 | contig 20786 bp, 24 predicted proteins | sample MM_PC_MetaG_FD_121122 | JGI IMG/M metagenome (GOLD analysis project Ga0180007, IMG submission 121122) | Groundwater microbial communities from the Aspo Hard Rock Laboratory (HRL) deep subsurface site, Sweden - MM_PC_MetaG | ecosystem: Environmental > Aquatic > Deep subsurface > Groundwater... | reverse complement strand
GTATGAAAACAAAGATAGATACATTAATTGACAAAATAATTAAAACACAACAAATTGGTAACACAAATTAACAACTATTCTACTAAATGTTTCGGTAACATTTTTAAATGAGCTATAGCGGACTGCATACTTATTTCGAAATCCTTGATGATACACTACCGGGTTATCGGCCATTTCGAAACGGTGAGTGATCAGGCGCTTAAAAATGAAATTACGGCGCACCCTTCCCGCGCGTATCTTAAGGCGGTCATTACCGGTATTGGTCAGAAAAAATTCAGTTGACTTTACTCGGAATATATCCGATAATATACGAGTATGAATTGTTTTTTTGAAAGAAATATCCGTTCTGTTCCAAATAAAAGCTTTTTTTTGTTCGGTCCCCGTGGTTCGGGAAAGAGTACTTTTTTACGTCAACATTATCCGTTAGATAATAATATTTTTTTTGATTTATTGAATCCTGAACTCGTACATGAGTTCAGTCTATCGCCCAACCGGTTTAAAGCTATAGTCAGCCTCCCCGAAAATAGAGAAAAAACTATTATTGTTGATGAAATCCAAAAAATACCCAAACTACTTGATATTGTTCATCAATTGATTGTCAATGAAAAAAGAACGTTTATTCTAACCGGTTCCAGTGCCCGCAGATTAAAACAAAAAGGAGTTAATCTCCTTGCCGGCAGAGCATTTATTTTCAATTTATACCCATTTTCATCTCAAGAACTTTCTTCTTCCTTTAAACTTGAAAAAGCGCTTGTACAAGGACTGTTGCCGGAAAGTTATCTATCAGAAAGTGCACAGGACTCTCAGGAGTACCTGAAAGCGTATTGTTTTACGTACCTTGAAAAAGAGATACAACAGGAACAATGGGTAAGAAAACTGGATCCGTTTAGAAGGTTTTTGGAAATTGCCGCTCAATCAAACGGGCAGGTGGTAAATCGGGCAAAAATTGCGAGAGATACCGGCGTGGATGACATGACCATACAAAATTATTATGAAATTTTGGAAGATACACTCCTGGGTTTTTTTTTACCGGCGCATCATCGCTCAGTAAGAAAACAGCAGCAGCTTGCTCCAAAATTTTTTTTAATAGATATGGGTATTCGCCACGCGCTGGCAAGGGAGCTGTCCATACCTTTACAAACCGGTACATACGCTTTCGGAAAAGCGTTTGAGCATTTTATTATTCTTGAATTCCGAAAACGAATTGAATATGCACGTAAGGAATGGCAAATGAGTTACCTTCGGACAAAAGACGGCGCGGAGATTGACCTGATAATTACAAGGGCGGGAGAACCGACTGCAGTAATTGAAATAAAATCGAAAAACAAAGTAAGCACACACGATGTTAAACACTTAAAAACACTCGGTAAAGATGCAGATGCGGAAACAGATTGTTTTTTACTTTCCCTTGATCCGCTCGAACAGCACTTTGACGGCATATGTGCCTGCTATTGGGAAGATGGTCTGAAAAAAATCGGATTGTAAATAATCAACCGGCAAAAACTATTTTTTTTCTCCACGGGAACAAATAGTAACATCGTGTGTATCCTAAATAAAAAATTCGGCAATAGTATGTCCGACCCAGCCGGTACCGCCAAAAATCAATACTTTCATTATGATCTCCTTTAAAAATTAAATATATCGGCTTAATAAAGGATACACACTCGAACATCCCGGCAGTGCGCAGATGCCGTACTAAGCTTTTTAATATTACGCAGAGTGTAGCATAAGGAGGCATTGCAACGATTTTAAACTCAGTGTATTATACAAAGTGAGAACCATTGTTAAATCATATATAGTACCAGAACAATCATCGCTGGAAATAAAATAAATTAAGAGGCAAATCTATGACATACAAAATAAAAATCAGCCTACTCGATCTTGAACCAGAAATCTGGAGAATAATTGAAATCAACAGCGATGCCGGACTCCTGGATTTGCATGCGGTTATTCAAACTGCAATGGGATGGACTAATTCCCATCTGCATCACTTCATTAAAAATAATGTGTTTTATGCCCTTCCAACTGAAGGATCAGAAGATTTGGAATATGAAACAATTGATGAAGAAACTGTAAAAATATCGGATATTATTTCAAAAAAAAATGAAAAAATCATCTATGAATATGACTTCGGAGATGGATGGGAACACATTGTGGAACTTCTGGAGATAAGTGAAAAAAAGATTAAATTTCCGAAGTGTCTGGATGGCGGGAATGCCTGTCCTCCTGAAGACTGCGGAGGTGTTCCCGGCTATGAGAATCTTCTTGAAGTAATCAGCGATCCGGAAAATGAGGAATATGAAGATATGATTGAATGGCTGGGTGGAGAATTCGAACCCTCTCATTTTAATGTTGACGAGGCCAATAAAAGAGTAAAAAAGTACCGTGAATTATGCGATTTATCTCTATATCTGAATAATTTTTAATAACAGAGGTCACAATTGTCAGATAAAGAATCAAAGTGGGAGCGAAACCCTTTTCCCTCCCCATAGTAAAATACCTTCACAATAATTACTGGAAAATTCTACACCCATGCGCATCGCAATTTCATATCCTCCAGTTATCAATTCCCATGGCCCGAAAGCCATGATCAATCAAAAAAGAATGTGCAGTATTTTAAAACTCCCACCTACCTTCTTCCCGTCGTGCAAGCGCAGGCAGCGACTTGGCTTGCCGAAAAGGGGCATGACGTATATTGGGATGACGGCAATGCACTGATTTTAAGTACTGTGAAATTTATAATGATATTATAATGATATTATAATGTAATGTAAATGAAAAACAAACCGAATATCGTTTTTATTTTAACTGATGATCAGGGAGCGTGGGCTTTGGGAACTGCCGGCAATAAAGAAATTAAGACGCCTCATATAGACAGCCTTGCAAAAAACGGCGTCCGCCTAAAAAATTTTTTCTGCGCCAGCCCGGTATGTTCTCCGGCGCGCGCAACTCTGCTTACCGGCCGGATACCTTCACAGCATGGTGTGCATGACTGGCTGGCGGCCGGAGATACAACGGCGAAATATGAACCGGCTCGAAACGGCGCGCTTATTGAGTACTTACAAGGTCAGCCCGGCTATACCGATTATCTCACGGAGGCGGGATATACCTGTATGATAAGCGGTAAATGGCATTTGGGGGACACGCATCATCCACAAAAAAGCTTTACCTGCTGGGATGTGCATGCAAAAGGTGGCAGCTCTTACTACGGCGCGCCTATGATTTCAAATGGCGTATTATATGAAGAACCCGGTTATGTTACGGACATTATAACTGATAATGCTCTGACACAGCTTAATGCTTTTATAAAAAAAGCGGCGAAAAACGGCTCTAGTAATGGTAACAGGCAAAATGATACTGTTAACGCCGCGATAAATGATACGCCATTTTATTTAAGCGTCCATTATACGGCGCCGCATTCTCCCTGGACCAGGGAAAATCATCCCGCAGAAACATATGATTATTATTATAATAACTGTCCTTTTAAGTCAGTACCGGATAATTTGTCTCCGCCGGAGTGGGTGGAACACTTAAATATTCCCGTTACCTCTCCCGAAATGCGGCGTGAGTTTTTAAGCGGTTACTATGCCGCGGTAACTGAAATGGACAAAGGCGTGGGGCGTATTCTCGATTGGCTTGAACAAAACAAACTTCGTGAGGATACGCTTGTAGTTTTTACCAGCGACAACGGGATGAATATGGGTCATCACGGCATTTACGGCAAGGGGAACGCCACCTATCCACTTAATATGTATGAGGAGTCGGTGAAGGTGCCTTTTATTGCCAGTTTGCCGGGTGTTATTCCCCAAGGTAGAGTTCGCGCAGAACTTTTAAGCCAGTACGATTTTATGCCTACTCTGCTGGAGTTTGCGTTGGGAAACGAGGGGAATAACCGGCGTAGTTCCGTATTGCTTCCGGGAACAAGTTTTGTTGCTCTTTTAAAAGGCGGGGAACTTAAACAGAAAAAAGATGTATTTGTTTGCGATGAGTACGGACCGGTCAGGATGATAAGAACTGAAAAATGGAAGTATGTGTACAGGTGTAATCACGGGCATGACGAGCTCTATGATCTTAAAAATGATCCGGATGAAAAAACAAATAATGCAGGAAGCAGCAATTTTCAAAAAACACAAACAGAGCTTCGGGAACGCCTGATACAGTGGTTTAACCGGTATACCGATAAAAACAATGATGGATTTAAACTGCCGGTAACAGGTTTGGGGCAGATCGGATTATGCGGGGAGTATCCGGATGAAAAAATATTTAAGTCATTTGAGTGAACAGGGAGGGGTAAAACAAGGTTTTATAAAATGAGACTGTATTAAAAATCAGCCAGCGGTAACTGATTTCAATCGCTGTTTCAGTTCTCCCTCAAGCCGTACCAGCTCGGTTTCAGCCTGCTGCCGTTTGACTCTTCCTTCTTTCTGAATACGCAGGATTTCTTCAATGGTCGAAATCAAATCATTGTTGACTTTTTTAAGTGTTTCAAAATCATTCCCCATAGTAAAATACCCACACAACAATTACTCAACACTCCCACACTCATGCGCATCGCAATTTCATATCCTCCGATCATTAATTCCCATGGCCAGAAAGCCATGATCAGTCAAAACAGAAATGTGCAGTATTTTAAAACACCCACCTACCTCCTCCCCGTCGTGCAGGCGCAGGCTGCGACGTGGCTTGCCGAAAAAGGGCATGACGTATATTGGGATGACGGCAACGCGCAGCTTAAAACACTAAGGGAGTGGCAAAACGATCTTATCAGTTTTAATCCCGATGTGGTATTGTTCGAGAGCACTACTCCGGTCATGCATTTTTACTGGGAGCTCACGCGCACACTTAAAACCGTAATCCCGGAAGTAATCATTATCTTCAGCGGGTATCACAGCCTTCGTAAACCCGAAGAAACATTGGATAATTCCGCAGCGGACGCGGTTGTTTTAAGCAGCCATATTGATTTTGTGATGGTCCGTCTGTGCGGGTATATCAGCGAACATCAGTTGGATTGGCGCGAAACTTGTGATACGGAAGGGCTGTTAATCCGTCTTCCAGACAACACCTGCCGCTTTACTGCAAAGGCGCGCCTTACCGAAGATCTTTCGCTTTCGCCGGTCATTAACCGTGACCTGGTGCGGTGGCGGGATTATGCTCGAGAAAACGGCAATTTTCTGCAAATCCCCGGAACCTACGCAACAAGTGTGATCCGCGACTGCACTTACGGCAAATGCACATTTTGCCGGTATAACGGTCCGGGCACCGCGGTTTCGGTCATGCCTGTTTCCAAAAGTCTCGATGAATATGAGTTTCTAATCAATCAGCTCCGTGTGCGCGAAATATTCGATGACTCCGGCGTGTGGTACCACGGCAGTACCGCGCGGCAGTTCGCAGAAGGAATAATATCACGCGGACTTCATAAAAGAAAATGTTATTTCGGATGTAATACGCGGTTTGAATATATGGATGAGGAAACAATACGCATTCTCGCCGCGGCGAACTGGCGTTTTATTCTCATAGGTCTTGAAGCTGCCGATGAGGAAACACTTACCCGGCTTAATAAAGGATACACTCTCGAACGTCTCGAATGCTGTCTTGAGTGGTTTAAAAAATACGGTATACACACGCATCTCACTACAATGGTGGGATATTACTGGCAGACTGAAGCACAGGTGAAGGAGCTCGTGAGGACGGTCCGCCGGTATTTATTTAAAGGCCTTATCCGCACCATGCAGGCGACGATTTGTACGCCGCTTGATTTCACCCCTTACCATAACGAATGTATCGAACAGGGTGTTCTTTGTACGGATAATTACGATCATCACGATATGAGCCGGATTATCGTAAAAACTCCCGCGCCGCATACCGTGTATTACCGCGCAATTGCCACGCTGTACCGGAGCGCATTTCATCCCCGTTTTGTTCTGCGGCAATTACTTTTTTTATTTTCATGCCGGAAACGTGACTGGCAATTTGTTTTTTTATACGGGCTTCGTGCGGTGCGCAGAGTCCGTAATCATCTTTTTAATCTTACGCGGGGTGTAACATAATGAGCAGTACAAATTCTGGAAAAATACTGTTAGTCGAAAAATTATGGGACAGTATTACAGAAAGTCATGATGTGATTCCAACTCCTGAGTGGCACAAAAAATTAATCAATAAACGTTATAAAGAGCATTTAGATGCACCGGATAAAAATAACCACACTATGGATGAAGTAAGAAAAAAGGTATCAGAAAAATTATCTCAATTGCGAAATTAGTCGTAATAGCATAATTAAATCACCGGCTCTATTAGATCTTATTAACGCTGTCGAATAGTATGAAACTAAACGAGATGGGCTAGGCAGTTCATTTTTCGATGCATTTGACGCTGCACAACATCTTATTCTTCGACACCCGGAAATCGCACTTGTTGCCTTTGATGAGTATCGAAAACTTTTATTCAGTAATTTTCCTTATGCTGTTTATTACCATATTTCGAATGATGTAATTGAAATACTTGGCATTATTCACACCAGTATTGACCCATCGAAAATAATTAACCGCCTTTAATAGTCATTCCCAAGCTGCTCATCAGATACTCGATCTGTGTTTTGTAATTCCTAAATCAGTTTTTGACGGAGCAACAGGGCCGACTGCATCGGCAGACATCAGAGGACAGGGACTTTTTGGAAGATGGCGGACGGGGGATTCGGTTTTTCCTGATAGCAAGTCCTGAAATATTTTTATTATTTGCGAGTTTTCCTATATTATTGCGGAAATAATAGTCAATTATCTTTGAAGCAGCCAGTAGAATGGGAACTATCCTTCTATAGCAATTTTTCTGCTTCCGATGGTGTGAGCCTCGGAAGCCTAGGCATGTACTGCTACCTCAAAATGTGTTGTATAAATTTCTTTACTTATCAAATCATGTTTTTCATCATCAGTAATAGTTTCAAGATAAAGTTCTATTGCTTCACGAATATTTTTTATTGCCTCATCCCAGGTGTCGCCCTGAGACTGGCACCCAGGAAGCTCGGGCGAGTATGCATAATAACCGTGTTCATCATGTTCTATCACCGCACTTATTTTATATGACATTATTTTCACCCTTTTCTATTTTAAGACTTTTTTGAGGAATGTTTTTCAGTCTGTAATAACATTATAGCATATATATTTAATAATGTAGCGGTGGGCAACAGGGCGACTGTCATTACATTGATCTTCTGAAAACAGATCTTTTTGCCGAGTTCCTGCGGGTCGCGTCGCTCAGCAGCGGCGGTGTCCTCAATTACAGTAATGTCGCCCGCGAGGCGGGAGTGAACGTCAAGACGGTGCATGCCTATTTCGAAATCCTTGATGATACACTACTGGGTTACCGTGTCCCTGCATGGAAGAAGTCCGCCGGCAGGCGGATGATCGAGACGGAAAAATTTTATCTCTTCGACGTAGGGGTCACCAATTATCTCTCCCGCCGCCGGCCGGCGCCCGGCACCCCCGAGTTCGGGTTGTCCTTCGAGCAGTATATCCTGATGGAGCTCAAAACCTGGCAGGCTTACCGAAACCCCGAGCTTGAAATAAGGCATTGGCGCAGCGCCAGCGGGCTCGAAGTCGATTTTATCCTCGGAGACATGCGGCTGGCCCTTGAGGTTAAATCTTCCTCCCGCATCAGCTATCAGCACCTCAAGGGGCTGCGGATTATCCGTGATGAGTGTGCGGTAAAAAAAACCGTCCTGGTTTCCACGGAGACTCTGCCCCGCACCGTTGACGGCATCGAGATACTGCCCTGGCGGATTTTTATCGATAACCTCTGGGCGGGAGCTTACGAATTGTAGCAGGGTATCAGAGTTGTGTTGTCAGGCAGAGGCAATATTTTGGCTTCGGGCGCTGAGGAATGTGTAGTATTTACTGTTATCTCAAAATTGGTTGTATAAATTTCTTTACTTATCAAATCGTGTTTTAATCATCAGTAATAGTTTCAAGATAAAGTTCTATATGTTTCACGAATATTTCAAATTCCTCTTCCAATAGTAAAATACCTTCACACAATTCATTTTTTATACGGTCTCCGTACAGTGCGCCGGATCCGTAATAATCTTTTTAATTTTACGCGGAGTGTGACATAATGTGCGGCACAATGCCCACAAGGTTTAATTATTCCGAAACTATTCAGGAGCTGATCGTATATTTTAAATGTTTGTGACCGGGTTAAATTTGTAATGTTCCGAATTGCTAAAACTATTCAAAAAAGCAAGTGAAGGTACTATTAGATTGTGGTGTAGATTCAACCGGTCGAAATAATTCTGCTCGTAAAATTGAAGCATGAGATATGGAAGTAAAGAATTTGCGAATAAGATCTGCATTCCCCCTAATCATGCTGCCACTTAGTTTTATTATTACATCCTGCTTGCCATCTACCCTCTCAACTGCGTCATTAATTAATCCTACAACTACCAAAAAAGGTAAAGTGATTGTTGTGCACGGTCTAAAATCTACTTGGGAATTGCATGGTGTTCCTAACAGAATGCTTCTGGTTTCAAGAAATTTCAAAGCAAACATTAATTCTTTCTCTTTGGGATACGGTCCTACGGTTCGGTATGGTCTAACAGAAAGGACTGAAATAATGATTGATTCTAGTATCAATATAATGAAGACGCCTTCAAAATACGAAATAAGCGATTTAGTTTTTAAAAACAGTTCCTGGATGAAATGGAACATAATTAAACGCAAAATATGCCTTTCTATTGCCGATGGAGGTTCTTTCAGTTTTTGGTACTCATTGCCTTGGTCATACCAGCGCAACATAGGAATCATTGTTGGAAACGAAAAAGCGTTTTATACTCAAACCTTCAGTATCGGTAGAGTATTAACGGGCACCTGGTTTAATTCGTTTTCAAGTCGAATTGGTTTTCAAATTCCTTTGAAAAATATATACTTTAATCCTGAAATTAGTCTAACCTACTATAGGTATACAAATCGGTATAACAATGGAATAATTATTAGCCGTGGTTATAATTTACTACCAAATTTTGCTTTTTCCATGTATCGAAAGCAAGCCAGAAAAACTAAACAGTAAAAACGATTTGTTTTTTTAATTACCCTATATTAAAGTAGGGGCTATGTGTTACCATTGGAGTGCCGGAATACGTATCTGGAACAGGTTGGATTCTTTATCATAGACATCTACGCTAAAAACGTAGATAAATTTGTGTAATAAAGTTTATTTATTATACAGCGAGAGGACAGAGGACAGAGGACAGAGGTCAGAGGGCAGAGGGCAGAGGGCAGCTGGTACCTACATAATTTTAGTTAGTCTCTGACTTCTGTACGCTGCCCGCTGATGACTGCCGACAAAGTCGGCTGCTGTCTTCTGGTGTCTACCGGCGAAGTCGGTAGACCTCTCCGGCTTTGCCGGCTTAGGATACTGTTTTTACATCTGACATTGGTTATCGGATTATTTGGAAATTAAATAATTAATTTAACCTTTTTTATTAAAGGCTATTCCCCCGTCTCCCATCCCTCGATATTCCGCATCACAGGGTCAAACACGATCTCACGTCCCTGTCGCGCGTAACTTCATTTTGGGCGGAAGGCGAACAATCCGATCGCCGTATTTTTTTTGTCGTTGTTGCACATCTTTTACAATATCATCGATATTAAAATTAAATTTGGCCGCATGTTCATTCCGCGCTTTTCTAACTTCTTCAACAATCGAATCTTTTATCATATCCATATCATTCTCCCAAAAGTTCTTCAGGTGTGCAAATTACCGGGCACACATAACCGCAATGGTCCACTACTTTAACAATTCTCTCCCGATTTTCAGCATTATTAATGTGAGCGAAGTTCCATGTAAGAATAAAATCAATCCCATTGGCTGAAGCCACACCGATATGAACAGCATCTTCCGGATATTCCTTCGGAATGGCTCCATCGGCAACAAGTAATTTGGCAATTCGAGATGCTTCCTCATCGACTTCAAGAAGTGCAAATTCAGAAATTACAGAGAGCCGTTTTTCTACTGCTTGGACATCACCTTTTCCGGATTCTTCCAACACCAAGTCTGAAATATAGATTTTAAAATCTTTAATTCTATTGTTCCACCACATCTGGGTAATTTGTTGGCGTGCACTGATGACGATATCTCTGCTGGGTCTGCTGCAATAGTAGCTGATTACCGTAGTTTCAAGATAAACAGTGGTTTTTAGGGCACTCATTCCCCCGCCTCCCATCCACCGATATTCCGCATCACAGGGTCAAACACAATACAAATTTCCCTTACTGGCAAGACCTTGCCGGTATTCACCAGGTTGGCGATGAAAGCCGTTTTATCAACGTAGGTGTATCCGCCTTCGCGCAGAGAGGAGAAACTCTGAATGCCGATGGGGAGTTTCAAACGAGACATATTATATTGTAACATGGGCGGTGTAAGGAGTGAATATTTCCGTGCGATTTCAAATTCCTCTCCCCATAGTAAAATACCTTCACACAATTTGTTTTTTTATACGGGCTCCGCGCAGTGCGCAGGGTTCGTAATCATCTTTTTAATCTAACGCGGAGTGTAACATAATGAGCGGTACAATGCCCACAAGGTACAACTATTCCGAAACCGAAACCCGGATTTACGGCCTCTGGGAAAAAAACCGTTGTTTTGAACCATCGGATAACCCCGGCGCAAAACCTTTTTCAATGGTAATCCCTCCTCCGAATGTAACCGGCCGTCTGCATATGGGGCACGCGCTCAATAACACGATCCAGGATATGCTCATCCGGTATAAACGCATGGACGGGTACTCAGCCCTGTGGGTTCCCGGCACCGATCATGCGGGAATTGCCACGCAGACAGTGGTAAAAAAAATGCTTGACGCGGAGGGTATTGATTACCGTTCACTCGGACGTGAAGCGTTTGTTACAAAAGTCTGGGATTGGAAACAGAAATACGGCAGCATAATAATCGATCAGTTAAAACGTATCGGAGCGGGCTGTGACTGGTCGCGCCAGCGCTTCACAATGGATGAGGGGCTTTCCCGGGCGGTAAATCATGCGTTTAAAAAATTGTACGACAGCGGTCTGATATACCGGGGAGAACGGATTGTAAACTGGTGTCCGGTAGACCGCACCGCGCTTTCTGACGACGAAGTTGAAACGCAGCCCGACGGCGAAAAAGGTTTTCTCTGGCATATCCGGTACCCCTTTATCGGGCAAAGCGGTTTTATCACCGTAGCGACCACACGTCCGGAAACAATGTTCGGCGACACCGCGGTTGCGGTGCATCCCGAAGATCCAAGATATACACATCTCATCGGAAAAACGGTTATGCTTCCGGTAATGGAAAAGCCAATTCCCGTTATCGGCGACACGTACGTTGACCGTGAATTCGGAACGGGTTGTCTGAAAATTACTCCCGCGCATGACCCGAACGATTATGAAACAGGACTGCGGCACAATCTTCCGTGCATAAATATCATGCACGAAGACGCGCGGATGAATGACAATGTGCCGGAACGCCACAGAGGATTATCAAGAGAAAAATGCCGTGAAAAAATTATTATCGAACTCAAAGAACGCGGGCTTCTCGAAAAAGAAGAAAGCCGGATGACCCCGGTTGCGCGGTCTTACCGTTCCAAGGCGGCTATTGAGTACAGGCTCTCCAAACAATGGTTTATTAAAATGAAACCAATGGTGGAAAAAACACTCGCGCTCGGGCATACGTGTACCATTCATCCTGAAAAATGGCAGAAAGTATATCTGCAGTGGATGACGGATATCCGTGACTGGTGTATCTCCCGGCAAATCTGGTGGGGGCATCGTATCCCCGCATGGCATCACCTCGAAAGCGGGCGCATTCTTGTCGCAGAAACTGTACCTGACGAAGTCCGCGCGCATCCCGGAGAATGGCAGCAGGAAACGGATGTACTCGACACATGGTTTTCTTCCGCGCTGTGGCCGATGTCCACCATGGGGTGGCCGGATACAAGTGATGATTTTAAAAAGTTTTTTCCCACATCTGCGCTTTCCACCGCGAAAGATATTATTTTTTTCTGGGTCGCGAGGATGAATGTGATGTCGGCATGGTTTACCGGAAAGCTTCCGTACCGCGATGTGTATATTCATCCCACTGTTATGGATGATAACGGTGAAACAATGAGTAAGTCAAAAGGAAATGGTATTGATCCGCTGCACATTATTAACGGCGCTACAAAAGAAGAGCTTACTCTCCCTGTCCGTGACGCGCGGCCGGCCAGGATGCAGCAGATGATTGCTGCGGTAGAAAAAAAATATCCGGACGGGTTTACCGGTGTCGGGGCAGATGCGCTGCGCTATACTCTGCTTTACCTCTGTTCTTCCGGACAGGAATTAAAACTTTCGATGGACAGTTTTACCGAACTCGGCCGGCGGTTTATCACCAAGTTCTGGAATTCCGCGCGGTTTATTCATATGCATTTAAGCGCCTACACGCCGCAAAACAAAGAAAATAAAGCTGAGTGCGGCGGGGAAAAACAAAATGAATATCCATCCGATCAGTCATTTCCTGAAGATATCTGGATGTATGCACGGCTGGCAGAAACCGCGCACGCGGTAAGAAAAGCATTAGATGCCTTCGATTTTGCAAATCTCGGTTCAATATATTATCAGTTCGTGTGGAATGATTTCTGCGACTGGTACATTGAGCTCACAAAAAACCGATTGACCGGCAGCGGGCAACCCAGCGGCGGGAAAACCGACAGCACAAAAACCGGTAACGTCTCATTTCAAAATACTACTACTGCCGCGCTCACACATATAGTAACGGTCTTCCGGGGTATCTTGTCGCTTCTTCATCCGCTTATTCCGTTTATTACCGAAGAAATATGGCAGAGCCTTATTCCCCTTGCCGAAGAAAAAGGTATTTTCCCTGCGGGTGAATCAGCCGTGTTCTGTATACAGAGTAAATTTCCTCACACACGGACTATTACCGCTAAGGAAAAAGCTATCCTTGACGAATTTGAAATTCTGCAGAGTTTTACCGCAGCAATCCGCACGCTCCGCACGCAATATAAAATTCATGATAAAGTAATGCTTGATGCGGTTCTGGTATCTTCCGCAGACGTTGTGAAAAAGGCAGCTGAAAATTTCAGCACGTCCGCCCGTGCGCTCGCGGGAGTAAAAACGCTGACTATCAGTACAGAAGCGCCCGCTGGTATGGTCAGTGTAATGAGGCCGGATTTCGCGGTTTTTTTTGATATCCGTCAGTCCGTCGATCCGATAAAAGAAACCGCACGGTTACAGAAGGAAATCGAACAGGTGCAGAAAGATATTGCAGTACTCAGCCGGAAACTTTCAAATCAGGGTTTTCTCGCGAATGCAAAAGCGGAACTGGTCAGCGCTGAGCAGGAAAGACTTTCAAAATATCATGCACTGGAAGAAAAACTCCGCATGGAAATAAAAAACTTTACATAGCAGTGGCGAAAAAAATTACACATACCGGTTTTTCCGATGAGGATAAAACTGTGATATCCCCGCATTCTGAAAAAACCCTTCGTACTCTGCAGAAACGTTCACCTGTGCTCTCTGTGGTACATGGAAACGATAAGGGTAAAATGTTTATTCTTAATGCGCCGCAAACAGTAGGACGATCCGATCCGGCAGACATCATTGTCGACGACAAATTAATTTCAAGACAACATTTTTCAGTAAGTTGCTGCAACGATACTTTCAGAATTGAAGATCTGCATTCCACTAACGGCACCTATATCGAAGGGAAAAAACTCGATACGCTGAGTATCCCCGCGGGCTGCCTTATTCAGGCGGGCAAAACCGTTTTCTGCCCTGCATTTAAGACCGATGCTGAAATTAATTCAGAAAAAGAACTTTTTCAGTCCGCTGTTTCAGACAGCCTTACCGGCATTGCAAATCAAAAATGGTTCAGAAAACGCGCAAACGAAGAGTTTCAGTTTGCGAAAAGTAAAGGGCTTCCCCTTTCGATTGCAATGATCGATATTGATTTCTTTAAAAAAATTAATGACACATACGGTCATCCCTCGGGCGATAGTGTGATCAAAGAAATTGTCGAAATTGTCAAAAAAGAATGCCGTGATGACGACAAGCTCGGCCGGTACGGCGGAGAAGAATTTATTCTCCTCCTGAAAGGCATTGACGGGGATAACGCACAACGGGTGTGCGGCCGGATCCGGGAAAATATTGAAAAACATTCCTTTGCGGTAACTGCGGAAACTATTCAGGTTACCGTATCAATAGGCCTTTGCAGTATGCACGGCAGTGAAATTTCTGATCTCGAATCGGCCATCAGAGATGCCGATACCGCGCTTTACCGCGCAAAAGAAAGCGGCCGCAATAAAGTATGCTCTGCGCATGAATCATAAAACCTTAAAAAACTATTTTACCGGAGCGGCGGTATGCGGAATTTTTTCCTTTGCCGGAGCGCTTATAATCGCATCACTTTCCGGCAGGGGAATGCAGGATCCGTTATTTCTTTATCTTGCTATCGGTATTTTTATCCTTCTTGGGCCGATATGGCTTGCGGTACCTGCCTATTTTACCTTTACCGGTATATACACTGTCAAAAACATTCCTTTTGCAAAAACAATAAATACTGCAATGTGTACATTTTTCTTTTTACTCTGTATATTTTTTTTTCTAAGTCTTTTTTTTGCAGAGGACAGTCTTTACCGGTATTATAAATCAGTATATCAAAGTGTACGGTCACAGTATACGCAGCAAATCGCGGTACGGCAGAATACCGATGCTATTCGTCTTACCATCCAGACCAACCTCCGTCTTTCTCCGCCTGAAGCGGCTCCGCATATTGCCCGGTTACAGGAACTATCCGCTGAATTTCCCTTTGATCCCACATATGACCTGCTTATCGATTCACTAAAAATTCTTACTTCTGAAAATATTTCCGGAGATTCTGTCGATATACCACAACCGCCCGGTACTAATGCTGCCGGAAAAAATACCGGAAACGCACACGCTGCACACACACACACAGGAAGATCTCTTGAGAAAAAAGCCATCGAGCTCTGGAATGCACGTGATTATTACGGTGCGGGGCTAATTTACCAAAAATTACTGAAAATATATCCGGATACGCGTGAGTACGCACAAAAACGATCCGGTTTTACGGAGAGCTATGAAAAATGTCTGCAGTTTCAGCGTGATCCATACTCTCAGATTTCAGATGAAAAAGGCGCCAGGAATGCCCTTAATATCCAGCTTGATGAAATTAATTCCTTACACCGCAAGGGTGATGTGTACGGCGCGTTTTTCCGCATGAAAGATTTACGCATCAGATACCCGGATAATACCGCAGTAAAAACTCTCTTCCATGAGTATCAGACGACACTTGCCGCAGATGAATTTCTGCTGCCCGAGCTGCGTGTGTTTCTTAAATACAGTTCAAACTACGTGGTGTACCCTGATTTTTCCATCAACCTGAATATGTATGTATTGACCGCAGAACAAATTATTATACAGGAAGGCTTCGTGTACCTGACCGGTATTGTACTTACCTCTAAAAACGGCGAGCCCACCGCGCGTTACCGGTACGGCAGTATTCAACAAGATACACTCTATGTAAAAAACAAACCATTTGAAATCAGCCGGCAGATAAAAGACGCTGCTCTTAAAAATATCGCGCGGAATATTCATTATCTAAGCCCGCAAAACCGGATACATATATACCTTGCGGGCCCGCCTGCGCTGCTGCGTATTTATGATTCAGCGATAGAGGCCGATCATGGTATAAAAACGCTTCTTGATTTTTTAATCGCATATAAATTCAGCATTCCGGTTTTTGTTCTCGCGTTTTTCTTTATTCTGTTAAAAATATCATGGCATAACCGTGAATATATTACCGATATTCTCATGCTTTTCTTTGTTCCGGTTACCGCTGTAATTATTCTTCTTATTCCGCTGATAATAAGCTATTATGCGGTTTTACTGCAAATCATTACCCATGGGAAGACCGGCAGTCTTCTGATTACACTATGCACGGCATGCTTTCTGCTTCTTTATGCAATATTCGGTATTTCACGCATTCAGGTCAGCGAAACATGAGCATGCACACTAATTCTGAAATCAGAATAACACTCAATGGTCAGGAAAAAACCGTCTCTCAGAATAATGTATTATCGGATCTGCTCTCACAGTATAACCTCAGCAGTGATGACACCGTAATAGAAGCAAATGGAGTAATTATAAAAAAAGAAGAATACGCGCGCGTTGGAGTACACAGCGGTGATGTCATCGAACTCATACGTTTTGTCGGCGGCGGATAAAAATCTGTATTTTGAATAAATTCCTGCGTTGAAATAATACATAATATATTTATACATGCGGTAGTATAGAATTGACCGAAAAATTAAAACACAGGATGGATAAATTCAATTCCATTGACGTCTATCCCGTACTATGCGGGCCTCTTTCAAAAGGCCGCAGTGATGCCGAAGTATGCCGCGCATGTCTTGAGGGCGGGGCGCGGATTATTCAGTATAGGAATAAGACCGGATCGTTACACGAAATGACCACCATCGGAAAAGAAATCCGCGCTATGACCCGTGCCGCTGGAGCGCTCCTTATCATTAATGATTCTCTTCCGCTTGCGCTTGCGATAGAAGCCGATGGTGTGCATCTCGGCCAATCCGATATGCCTGCGGCCGAGGCCCGCAAAGCTGCGCCGGATATGATAATCGGAGTGAGTACGCATAACATTCCCGAAGCCTGTAAAGCAGCTGAGGACGGGGCTGACTATATTAATATCGGCCCGGTATTTCCGACTGCCACAAAAGAAAATCTTTTTTTTCTCGGTATACCGCTCCTTAAGGATATTGCCGCCCGCGCGGAACTCCCCTTTACTGTCATGGGCGGAATTAACCGGACCAATATCAATCAGGTATTGGCAGCGGGGGCACGCCGTATTGCAATGGTAAGCGCGGTTGTTGGTGCTGATGATATTGCCGCTGAAGTACAGTATTTTAAAACTTTGATTCTATCTAACTCAGCGGCGGATAAAAACAAAAAAAAGATAGACAGTAAAAACAGTTAAAGAGAAAATAACTCCCGAAAAATGCGCGATCAAAATAAAACACAACGCTATATTGACATGTTCAAATGGCTTGCCAGATGCGGCCGCGAGGGCATATCCCGTGACCAGATTTTTGAGGAATACGATATTTCCGATAAAACTCTCCGGCGTGATGTTGAAGAACTAAAAGATCTTTTCCCTTTTCTTAATATCTGTTTTGACCGTGATTCACAGCGGCTGTATGCGGATCCGCCGCGAGGTATTGATTTTTTTTCCAATGATAAAAATCTTTCCGCACACGCCACTGGTAAAAAAGAAATACCCTCAGCAAAAAATCAGACATTGAAGGATAATCCGTTTATTGCCCGCACGGATATTTTCAGTAAAAAAAATACCGACACAATTTTTTCCGGTGATAATTGTCTGGTGCATATTGAAGATTCAACCCGGTTAAGTATCAGCGATGAAGAATTCGGGATATTACTTACAGGGATTTTAGAATCCAACGTAATTGATTTCATGCATAAAGGCCGGCTGAGAAAGGGCATCCCTCTGTTTTTCTGTTTTTACTCAGTCCGCTGGTATGTGTTCTGTCTTGCCGATGAGGAATTCCGCCTTGTGAAATTCCGTCTGGACAGCATCACGCAAATTTCTATTCCGCTTGTCCATAGCCGGCAGTCCAATTATTCAAAAGATGATCTCAGGGAAATTAAAAATCAGGCGGTTGAAAAAATACAAAAATCAAAAAATATTTTTATCGATCTGACGAGTGATAAGGAAATAACTCTCATTCTCCGTTTTTTTTTCCCTAAAGATTATCTTATGCGCGAAATACCGCAGGCCTTGAAAATCATCGAGGCGGATGGCGCGGGCGGGAAGGTTACGGATATAACCATTTCCTTTTCCGGATATTTTGAAGCGCGCGCGTTTATGAATAACTGGCTCGGGCATTTTCAGATTATGGAACCTGAGGAAATCAGAGTAAAATATATTGAGGATCTGGAAGATGCGCTCGGTATTTTATAAACCGGGATATTAACTCTACTTTGTTAAATTGAACGTAAAGAATATGCAAAATCCGCGACTAACCCCTTTTTTTTGTACCGGGTCGAGTCCTAATAACAAAAAAAAGGGGTTGGTCGCGGATTTTGCTTTCGTATGTTACCTAATTTACCAAAATAAAGTTAACAAAAAAATTATTTATAATAATGGTTAAAATCAAATCTGCTGCTGAAATTAATAAAATGCGAAATGCCTGCCGTCTTGCTGCCCGGCTGCTCAGGTATATTGAACCGTATGTAACTGCCGGACGCAGTACCGGAGAAATTAACGACATTTGCGCTGAATATATGGCATCCCATGGCGCGACAAGCGCGACGCTTAATTACCGCGGCTATCCGAAAGCAATCTGCACATCTGTGAATAACGTCGTCTGTCACGGTATACCCGACAAAACTCAGTTTATTAAAGACGGTGATATTATTAATATAGATGTCACCGTTCTTTTAAACGGCTATCACGGAGACACTTCGCGTACCTTTCTCATAGGGAATGTCTCGGAAAAGGCGAAACTCCTCTGTCAGCGCGCCGAACAGGCAATGTATGAAGGCATACGGGTTATCCGTCCGGGACTATATCTGAATGAAATAGGCAATACTATTGACTCCTTTGTCGCGAAATACGGCTACAGCGTCGTCCGCGCGCTCGGCGGCCATGGAATCGGAAGGGTGTTTCATGAAGATCCTTTCGTCTTTCATTTTAAAAACAAAGTCAAAGGTCCGAGACTCAAACAGGGAATGATTTTTACTGTTGAACCGATGATTAATGAAGGCGGCTTTGAAGTGGTTACCGATCCGGTGGACAAATGGACAGTTACGACCTGTGACGGTTCACTTTCCGCGCAGTTTGAACATACCGTACTCGTTACGGACAGCGGAAACGAGATACTGACGAGTGTGCCGGTATAAAAAGTTAATCATCAAGAATAAATTCTTCCATTGGTATTTCAGTCTGGATGTCATCAGTTTTTTTATTGGAACTGCCGTAACGAATCGAATTCCAGTACGGGAGCATTTTTTCGCATAGTGCGGCCATTTCTGAAGCGGTGTAGTGCGGAGATTCGGAAATAAAATCCGGGGCGTCAGGTAAAATAAGGTCGTCGCTATCAAGTAAGCTCATTGCGCTTCCATATCTGTTTGTAAGTTCAATGTCCACGCGGATCTCACATCCCCCAGATCGTTATCTCATAACCACCCTCATTTCCATTATCCCTAAACGCTTTCTCCTTCCATGACTTCCCCTCTCCATCTACGCCCTTTGTACCGGTTCGGTCAAAAACAATAATATGCGCCTCTGTCGCGTTACAGAGATCGGCATACGCAGCCGTTTGCATAAGTGCCTCTTTTTTTACACTTTTGTAAGAATTCCGTTCTGTTAACATTTTGAGTTCAATGACGACACGTTGAAGAAATGCCTGAAACACGAGATGAGGGGCTGCTTCTTTGTACCCGGCCATATCTACAGCCCATATATCCGAGTTCTCACGCCAAAACTCCTGAAAAAGTGTAAATAGTTTTTCCGTATTAAGTGACCCATCCGGATTAATCCATACGGGCTGAAAAAGTGAGAGAAACTTATCCTGTGATAATTTGGATATTTCCCGGGGGATCACTTCCTTATAGATATCATTTGATACGACATTCCCTGAAGCAGTTTTCTTAATAAGTCCGAGGTCTACACAGTATTCAGTGTCATCTTCATGCGCGTGAGAAAGATGCCCGGTGAGCATAGGGGCAATAACCCGGTAAACCCGCTCCTCAGAAAGTTTATCGGCGAGTTGATCCAAATGCGTTTGACGGGAAAGGATAAGATGCTCTTTTGCAATATTGATATGTTCAGGAGTAATAATGACGGCAGGATCACGGTTTTCTTTTATTTCGTAGGTTACTTCATATGCAAGTGCATTTACAAGCCAGGGCTGTCCGCCGGTAAGTCTGTACACAAAAGGAAAACATTTTTCGTCAAATAGTTGACCGGAGTGATTAGTATGTTCCTGATATAATTTTTTTATTTCATCAATAAATAGAACAAGGGGACGGGGAAGTTTACTACAAAGCAGTTTCAGATATTCGTTTAAAGCAATATTAGGACTATAAGACTCAATCATTTCTTTGGATGAGGGTAAATCAGAAAGAAACGACGTATCTTCGTCAGTAAAACAATCAAACAGACGGTTGCTTATTTCCCCCAGAACTGTAAATATTCCCTGTTTAACATCGTTGCGGGCGGTTTGAGCTGTTTCAATATTCGCGTAAACAGAATAATAATTTTTTTCGAAATTCAGTTTTTTTTGAAGTGCCAGCATACACGATGTTTTTCCGGTTTGACGGGGAGCATGTAAAATGAAATATTTTTCCTGTGCAATGAAATTAATTATTTCTTCTAAATTCCATCTGCTAAGGGGGTCAACCTTATAGTGTATTTCTTTATTAACCGGGCCGGCTGTATTAAAAAATTTCATGTGTAATTTTACCATGCGGCAAAAAGAGGCCGGAGAGATATTTCCTTGTAGCACCGCAGACACAAGCTCTTTGAAATAGAATGCAAAATCTATGCCAACTTATGAAAATGCGGTCAAAAATATAATTAGCAAACGAGCCCCCGCTATAGCTCATTTAAAAATGTTACCGAAACATTTAGTAGAATAGTTGTTAATTTGTGTTACCAATTTGTTGTGTTTTAATTATTTTGTCAATTAATGTATCTATCTTTGTTTTCATACG
>Ga0180007_10002677_pt1 | contig 20808 bp, 22 predicted proteins | sample MM_PC_MetaG_FD_121122 | JGI IMG/M metagenome (GOLD analysis project Ga0180007, IMG submission 121122) | Groundwater microbial communities from the Aspo Hard Rock Laboratory (HRL) deep subsurface site, Sweden - MM_PC_MetaG | ecosystem: Environmental > Aquatic > Deep subsurface > Groundwater... | reverse complement strand
GTGTTGGTGTTTGCGGAGCTGCTGGGGGTGGTGCTGGTGTTGGCGGAGCTGCTGGGGGTGGTGCTGGTGTTGGCGGAGCTGCTGGGGGTGGTGTTGCAGCTGCTGAAGTTCCTTTTCTCAGTGCTCCTTGAACAGTTTCACCTACTTGACCCTGAAAAGGTCCTTCGTTTTGTAGGATTGTATCAAGTTCTTCAAAGTTCCTATTTCGGCCTGCTTGTTGAACTCTTTCAACGAGGTTCTTTTTATCTTGCTCGCTCATTTGAGATCTATTTATTGCGTTGGTCATGGCTGCTGTTACCATTGTGATATCTGCGTTTACTATTCCCAAATTAAGGGCGTCACGGAGATATTTAATTGAATTTTCTGCAGTGGTTTGTTCGGCGGCGCTGCGTAGTAATTTTTGAGTTTGCCCCTCTTCTAGACCAATCATGCCCATTAGTGCTTGGGTTTGTGCTTCAGTGTTGGCAAAACCTGAAAGTCCTTGTTGCCAAGGTGTTTCACCTCTTTGGACTTGCTCAATTACTCGTGAAGGTACATTCATGAAAGCTGCAGGAGACCACATTTGTTCTGGTTGACCGGCTGCGGTTCTAACCGGAATAATTGGTAAGAATTTAGGTGATGAAGCTACCCCTTTGGCGATTGTTTCTGAGAATGATTTAATTCCGCCGACAATTCCCTCGGCGTAAGTACCTTGGGCGGCTGCAAAGACACCTGTCCAAACCACAACAACACTTGTGATGGCTATCATGATTTGTTGAAGATCTGAAATTCCGGTTATTAGGAATTCGCCTTTAAGGATTGCGTCAACTTTTGTGGCTGTAAATGCGGCACTGGCACCTCCCACAACGTTGGATAGGGCGTCCACCATTAAATATCCTATGGTCATAACCAGTCCAATAACAATTGGGGCTATAAGATGTTTGATTACTTTTTGTGAAACATCTCCGCCGCCACCTCCAAGCTCTTTGAATTGGGGTACAACGTATGTGAGTACAAGTATTGGAGATAAAGCCAATGCGGTCCAAAGAACAACAACGCGGAAGATTAGCAGAAGACCCAGTACTACATAAGAAACTGCAAATACCACGTACATTACCAGGGCAAAAATGGAATTAAGCAAAAGCTCTTTGTAATCCGTGACTTCCGAACTTACGTAAGGCAGTGTTGTGAGAGCTCCCATGTTTGTTGCCATGAGAATTCCAATGTTATTTGTGCTGAGCCTTGAGAAAACACTATTTTGTGCAATTGTACTCAAATTTCCGGTTGGAACATCCTTCGTTGCTTCTTCCGTCCCAAATTCACAAAACAGGTTGGTTTGAATGGGCAATTTGTCGCCTTTGGAGTAATGGGTGACTTCCTGAGTTTGTTCGTTATATGATTTGTTACAAACCGACCGTGTAAATGTATCTACGTCTTTGTTGAAGTCGAATTCGTCAGTTTTTGTCAGTTCAAGTGGCAAACCAAAGACAGCTGTTGTTGCTATGCTTGAAATGTCAATTATTATCTTTCCTCCCAAGAAAGTGAAGTTTACCAAAATTATACCTATTATAAGTTTTGGCAGTGCTGTTTTGAGGGCAAGATTACCTTCGTTTCCAAGGCCTAATATGTTGTAAAAGGCAATTGCAATCATTACCAAGACAAAAATTACGTTCACAATGTTACGAACCTCCACCCAAATGCCGAGCAACCTTTCTTCCATTCCGGGCCCAATAATTATGTCACTGTCCATCAAGTCGCCTATCATTAAAAGGAAAGGCCAAAGCAAAACATTCAAGAAATTTATTCCGTATTGGATCAGTGTGCCTAAACTTTCCGTGGTTTTATCTGCGGTTGTCTCTGCGGCGAATGCCATTTTTGGTATCAAAACAATGCAGACAGCCAACATCAGGGGAACGATTATTCCTTTTCTTTTCCAGAGAATCTGCGTGATGTTTTTCAGAAAGTTTTTCATTTACATGTTAACTATCATGCTAATAAAAAGGGGTAGTCCGCCTGCTACAGCTCCGGTTCCGGCAATTATGCCGCCTCCAATTAAGCCTTTTACAAGTGGCTGAGTGACTTTGTTCTTTGGTTCTTTTGTTTTTTCTTCTTTGCTTTGAGCTGACAGTACTTTTCTTTGTTCTTCTTCTGCTTCTTCATAGCGGGCTTCTTCACGCACTTGGGCTTCTTCAATTGATTGTCTTTTCCTGGCTACTCTGGCTTTTGCCGCCATAATGTTTGGCAGAGGGATTTGTGTTTCTTCCGGAATTTCCAGCGACGCGGCCTTGAATGGCGGAATTTCATGCATTGCTTCAACTTTTGGAATTGTGTAAGACATTGCCTCCGCTGCGGCCTGGAATGCTTTTCCGCGAGCTGCTGCGTTGGATTGTGAGACCTGTTCAAGTACCAACTCTTCTTGAGAAACCGGGCCGGTTCCGGGTTCAATTTGAGATTGTCCAAATTCTTCCGGCAAGAGAGTTTCTGTAACTTTTCGTGAAACTCCTTGTTGGTTTGTAAAAGTGAATTCAAGCGGTTGGTAAAGTGGCTGAGTTGTGTCTACTGCTACTGAGTAAGAAACATTTTGAGGGCTTACTGCTTCAATTTTTACCACGTGATTATCAACAACCCCGCTTTTAACTAAAAAGCGTTGATCTACAAGTTTTTTACGGGTTGCAAGGAGAATTTGTTGATCAAATATCTCCTGAATGTCCGTTGTGGTGGTAATTAGGGTCGGTGAAAGGAAAATGTATTTTAACGGATCTACATTAGCGGCTTCTTCCGCTGTCATTATAACCTCAAAAGTAATCCCTTGATTGTTGCTGGCAAGCAATAATTGTCCGCGGAGAGCAAGTTGTCGTTTTTGTCTGGCTTCGTCAGAATTGCCGGTTACCAGTACATTTATGTCACGTTTGATACTTTCGTCTAACCAGTTTGTGAAATCTTGAGTTTTTTCTTCATCTGAGAGGATGAGAATTGAATTGCCTTTTTCAGCAACGTAGGAGAGGAATTTCTCCTTGTAGCCGACCGGCATGTTGCTTTTTTCCACAAATTGCATCAGTTCATCCGCGCTTGTGGCTTGCGGAAGCGATTCTATGAAGTCGAGTTTGAACTGGTTTTGGCTTTGTAAAATCATGCTATTTGAGATACACCTTGAGCGTCCAAGGATTCATTTATAAATATTTTTTGGCTATTGCCGTCTTTTTTACCCATGCCGTTTTCTGTGCGGTATAAGATTGCGGCAATTTGTTTTATTTCAGTTTCAAGTTTTTCTTTTGGAATGTGGCGGTATTTTTCCGATAGTGATTCGTATTGGATGCCAAGGTCTTCCAGGGTGAAATCCGTGAGCGGTTTGCCGTTTTTTTCATTGCGCTGAACTTGTCCGGCAATTCTGTCTGCGTTGTGGTAGTAAAATTCCGTTATTGGTCTGTTCAGACTGAGCATTGTAACTGTGTCTGATTCAATTTTGCTTTGCTTTTGTACGTTTACTTCAGCTGTGAATGCCTTCCCTTGAAGTGCTTCAGAGACTCTTCGCGTTGTAATACCATGTCCAATTCCGCCTGTGTATTCGTCTACAGCTGCAGCAAATACACCGACTGAACCCCAAAATGCTGGGTTTGCATAATCTCCTTGCAGGACAAGTGGCAGATTTGCTATGCCCGTCCACAGAGCTACGTTTTTAATTACAAACCAGCCGACAATACCCTCAACCGAGAGTAATTTCCCGGCGAGATTTTGATGGTAAGCTCGTTGAAGATTTTCAACGGCTTGTTTTCTGATGTCTGAAAATGTCTTGATGTCCGACTGCATTTTTTCACTTAAAATGCTTTGCATGGCGATTTGGAATTCTCCAGCTCTTTTTGGAAAGCGGGAAATTGCGTCCTTACAAAGTTGTTCTCCCTGAATTGGTGTTATGTAACGCGTTAGCACCAGATTAGAAATTAGTTTTTGGGCGCCTTGTGTGTCTAAAATTTTTGAAAGTAGGGTGAGTCTTTGGCTTTCTGAAAGTACGTCCAGGAAGGCAAAAGCTCGGTATGTTTTTATACGTTGGTATGCCTGGGCGGGATTGTCAGAAGAATGTGAAATTAATTCTCGCATTTCATTTTCCATACGTGTCCACTCTCCTTGTGTTGGTTCTTTTCCTTCAGACAGTTTACTGATTAATTGGATGTAATCTTTTGGAATTTCCCTGCCCAATGATTCGGGTGATATTCCCACGCTTTCAAGTAGTGATGTTGTGTCCAGGTTTTGAAGAAGTTTGAATTGTTTTTCAACAAAAGTGGCAAGCTCTTCCAGATTGCTGATTTTTTTGTCTTGGTTGCCGGCCATGCTGAGCATGAGGTCAAAACGTAGGATCAGACTGTTCATGAGGGCTTGTTGTTTCTCCAGATACCACTGAGGTGTTTTTTCAGTGTGTGCCTCTATATCTTTTTTTCGAATTTCTTGCACCAAGTTGTAAACTTCAGCAGATTTTTTCAGAAATATACTCTCGAGTGTATTTTTTGTTGATAAACCTCGCTCGTATGTGCCAATGACGATATCTATTCGTTTGTTGATTGAAGTTTTGCCATCTTCCACTGACTTTTTCAGTTGTTCTTGGAGACTTTTGTCCAGTTTCGGTATTTCAGGGTTTTCGAAAGCCATGTGGCGATTTAAGCTAAACGTAAAATTCGAATAATAAGATCCAAAAATGATTCTTGCTTTCCTTCCCACTCGGGTATTTGAGTGACAAGTAGAGTTCGAATTGGGGATGGATCCAAATTTTGCAGAGGAATTACAATTTCAGGGTGTGTTTTTCGGTTTGTCAGTAATCTTATTTCGTTTAGGTATGGCGGGTCGTGAAGAATCCAGAATCTCTTTATTTCACTGAATGCCAGTTTTGTTGAACCGAATTTTATCCCGTACGGAGAAATAATCACTTCAAGCATTTTTGGTTTTTTCCTGTGTTCCAAAACAATCAGGAGAGGCAAAAGTGCAAATACTAAAATCATTGACCAGGAGTGTGTGTAAAATGCATATGCAAGCAGTCCTGCGTCAATTGTGGCTGCAATAAAAAACCAGATTGGGCCGCGTTCGTAACGGGTGAATTCAGGACTGTACCACTTCATCCAAACCTGTTCGAATGAATTTTGGGTTTGCTCTGAATTATTTTTATTTTTGGTTTTCCCGGCCATGCGTGGTTTTTTATTTTTTTATCTAATAATTCTAGCACAAAACGCCATTTTTTTCAAGTAGTCCATGTATGCAAAAAAGGCCCCCTCAACGGGGGCCTTTTTAATAAATTCTAGTACTTACGTGTGTATGGGAGCATTCCCATTTCACGCGCTCGTTTTATGGCTAATGCCAGCTGTTTTTGCTGCCTCAGTGAAATCCCAGAATAATAGTGTGGAACGATCCGTCCGAAAGAAGAAAGATATCCACGAAGGGTTTCAACGTCTTTGTAGTCAATATATTCCGGTAATTCCGGACGAGCTGTTTTTTGTAGTTTAACTTTTTTTGACATGAGAAAATTTATTAAAACATGTTGTCATCTTCGATGTTTGCAGACAAACCACCGGCTTCGTCCTTGTTTTGGTCGTCAGAAGCTGAGTCGTCTCCTGTGGTAGGTTCGTCACTGGCTCCATCATCACTAATTGAGCCTGAGCCCATTCTTGGTTCTTCTGTGTGAGATTCTTCGTCAACACTGTAGCCATCTTCACCTGTTGGAAGGTATTCGCCTTCGCCTCGTTTTTCAAGCATAATCATGTCTTGCAATACTACTTCTGTGCGGAAACGACGAGTTCCGTCTTCCATATCCCAAGAACGTGTTTTTAGATAGCCTTCAACATAAACCAACATCCCTTTCTTGAGGTATTTTTGGCAAATTTCTGCTAAACGAGCCCATGCTACACATTCATGGAATTCTGCGGAGTCTTTTCTTTCTCCGTTTGATGTTACCCATTGGCGGTTTGTAGCCAAACCGAAGGTAACGATTGATTGACCTGATGTGGTCGATTTAAGTTCAGGATCTCGGGTGAGATTCCCGACCAGGATCACTTTGTTGACACTTCGCATGTGATAAAAGTTATGAATTAAATGTCAATATCTGTATCTTCGATGATTGCTTGAAGCTGTTCATCGAGTTTCGTAGATTTTTTTGGTGTTGCTTCTGTTTCCTCTTCAGGTGCAGGTTTTGAGGTCTTTTTTGCTTTTACTTTTTCATTCAATTCTTCTGCGTGGCGAGATTTAAGTTTTCGCCCGGTAGAAGGCTTTTTTTCAGTGCTGTAACGTGTAATTTTGTAATTTTCAGGGACTTTGATGAGTAGATAACGTAAAACTTCCGTTTGAATGCGGAGTTCTCTGTGCAGCTCTACCGAACCTTCAGGTTCGCCCTCAAAGTTCATAACTACATAATAACCGGAGCTGCGCCCTTTGATTTTGTATGCAAAGTCGCGCTTGCCCCAAACGTCTTCTTCAACCATTTCAAAGCCGTTTTCTTTGATGTGTGATTTGACCTCATTTAGTGCCTTTTCAAGCTGTTTGTCGGTAAGGCGCGGGTCAAGAATGACCATTAATTCGTATTTCATCTGTGTGGGGTTAATCCCTTCGTCCTAAACTTTGACGAAGGACAGACGCGGTGGAATTTAACACAGACTGCACACTTTCGCAAGGAGATTTTGCGCTGTATTCCTCTGGTGGGTAAATTTGGTCAAAACCAGGTTGATGGCTGTAGGATGCCAAAACTTCAGGATCGGAGAGGGCTTGGAGAATTTTTTGCATTGTATGGATTCTGTCGTTGATTTTTGTGTAGATGTGTCTTAATTCACCAATAGAATAATCTACATGTGCTAATTTCAGAAGTATTAGCATTAAGTCCTCCCCTGCGGTTATTGCTTGGATTGCTTCTTTTCTGAGGTAGAGGCGGTAATTGTTTTCTTCATCCCAGAGTTTTTGTGCATCCCTTGGGTTTGCCAGGTGGACAATATGTACGGCAGCATTTTGGTAGTGCTCAAGAAAAATGGCTTCTTTGGCTTCAAAATGGATTTCTTCCGGTGATTTTTGGGGGCTTAATTCCATGTTTTTGTGCGTTATTTTGCCTTTGCCATAACTTCTTCAACAAAAATTGAGCCGCTGTCGTTGCTGGTGATTTCAAAGTGGACATCTTGGTAGTTTGTCTTCATTCGCTCTTGCCAAGATGGAACTTTTTTGGCATTTTCCGCCTTGGCTTTTTCAATTCTGTCCGGTCCTGTCCAAACTGTACCTCTTGTGTCTATTACGCGGTGCGGGGTCTGGCCCGGCGCAGTGGGATTTAAATTTACCGAATATTCAAAAACATACGTGTCATTTTCTTTCCGTGCGTTTACTGAAAATTCTGAAAGTGTGAAGGAATTTTTGGGGTTTCTTATTTCCTCTTCAATGTGAGCGATGAAGGCCTTGTAGGCATCTTTGTGAAGTTCTGACAGGTTTTGGCCGCGTAGAGTTAGAGTTCTTTTTGGACCTTCGACTTTGTATTCTGGCGAAGCGGTTGCGGCGATTGCTTCATTTGCTTGGATTCGCAGATTTTCAATTGTTGGATTGCAAGCCAGAGCGACCGAAAGCGCTAATGTTGATAATTTGGGGTATTTTTCCATCTTGAAAAATGAGCTGTATTTTTAACAGATGACGGTTTTTTAGTCAAACTTCTGTAGAACTGCAATTAGGCAATCTTGACGTTTGGGTACAGATATTGTATGTTTCACTCTAATTTTATTAAATATAATGACTGAAATTCAAAATAATACACCTGAAGAATCACAAATTCAGGATCTCTCAGAAAATCCTGGTTGTTTCCCACAATGGATCCCAAGTTGGGTTCGTAAAACCGTAATTTTTGTTCTTGGTCCGCATTTATTTGAAGCTCCAAAACAGCAAAATGTCGCGACGCGTGCTATTTCAGCGCCTTCAAAGAAAGAATCAGAGCGAGAAATTACTTTGGAGGATTTGAAGAGGAAAGTTAAAGAATTGCTTAATAAATATGCTGATGCAATTGAGAAAGAAGAATATTTTTTACCGGAGTATAAGGAGATTTTTAATGGTGCAGTTGATCGTTTTCTATCTGATTCGCCGGGATACGAAATGCATTTGGGTGCTTATTTGCCGAAAAATGCAAAAGCTCAATTTTCTTTTGGGCCTACTTTTAATGGATTGAGTGGTTCTGTGAAATTGCCTGATTCTTTTGATGAACGTCGTGATTGGGATTTGCTTGAATTAATTCATGAGTTGGCACATGGGGATCATGTTTTTGGAAATTATGAAAAACTTGGACATAATGAGTTTGTGCGAAGACATAATGAGGAGTCTCAGCGGTTTGGTGTAAAGGCTGCATTGCTATATTCTGAAGCACGTTCACATATGATCCAATTGTTGTTGGCGGATATTTTATCTGGCGGTTTATTCCGCGCATATGTTGAGGAGGCAGGACCTGCTCATGCAAGTGGTGGTTTTGAAGCTTCAAATAGGATTGCGGAAAGATATGTTCCACAAATTGCGGAAAGATTGAATGTCCCTGACAATAGATTTGACATGAACAATGTTGCAAAATTAATGCGGCTTGCGTCTGCTATTTTCACAAGAGAACCGGATGCAGAAAAACCTTGGCCGGCAAGTTATGTTAGTGAATTAGTAAGAGATTATGCTCGCGTTGGAATTGAGACTTTTATCTACATGCCAGCTGATTGTGAACAAATACCTGATGGTGTTATGTATGAATATTTGGAAAGTCCTGCTCGAGCTATTAAATTCATGAATAAAGATGGAGAGGTCGGCGGAAAGATGATGGATATTTAAATTAAGCGAATTTTATCTGTTCCAGGAGGTATTGGGTGCCTTCCGGGCCCCAGAGTTTTTTGCCCGTCGAGTCCAGAACAGGAAGGGGGTAGACGGATGGTGTTTGGGCACCGACTGTGAAGGAGGTGCCGTAGTCGCCAGAGAGAAATTCGGCGTCATTTTTGCCTTTTTGGGCTTGATCGCCTACGACGAGGATGTCTTTTATTGGGATGCGGAGGTGCTCAGACCAGCGTTTGATGGCTTTACCTTTGCCGCTTTCACGTGGGATTATCACGGAACCTATGCCGGAGTCTTCAACGGAGAAATCTTTGGAGAGGCCCATTTCGTCTATGATTTTTGTCAGACGTGAGGCGGTTTTTTTTGAGACGTGGTTGATGAAGCGAGGGAAAATGTAGAACGGGCGAGGAAAGTGAACAATGATTGAATGAGTGCGAATGCTTATTACTGCGTGCCAGCCGAGTCGATCTTTTAAAAAGGCTTGCATTGCCTCTTGGGTGATTTTTTTGTTTGGCCAGGGGATTTCAAAGAATTTTTTGTATTTTTGGGTTCGGCAGTCGTAAAAAAACCCAATTCCGCCGTTTTCGCAGAAAATGAACCAACGAGTGCGATGTTCGTTTGTTTGCGGGCCGGCGTCGCAGATGTGTTGGAGACGGGTTTGGACATGTTCAATGTCGCGGCCGGTGCAAATTGCGAGAGGTACGTGGCCCGGTATGTGAGCCAGGGTTTTTATTAGGTGGCCTGGCATTATAAATTTTCTGATGTCCGTTAGAGTTCCGTCTATGTCAAAAGCCGCGGCTTTGAATTTTTTTTTCATTGCGGAGTCGTGTGCTTTTTTTTGAGCCGAGGTGAGTTTCATTCGCGGAGGAGCTTGAGTTCGTTTAGAGTTTGAAGTGCCTCAAGAGGCGTTAATTCATTTATATCAATTCCTTTAAGTTTTTCCAATGCCGGATGCGTTAAATAACCTGGTGTTCGGGCGGCCTTAAAAGAACTGTTAAAGAGGTTCATTTGGCTTTCCGGAATACTTGCGGATTGGATTTTTTTGGTTTCGAGTTCTTGCAAAATTTCATTTGCACGTTGGACCAGGTCCGGTGGCATGCCGGCAATGCGGGCGACTTCAATTCCGTAGCTGCGGTCAATTGGGCCTTCTACAATGCGGTGGAGAAAAAGTACTCCTTTTGCGGTTTCTTTTACGTCAATTGAATAGTTTTTGGCACGCGGGAGACGGTCTGCGAGGCCTATTAGTTCATGATAATGGGTTGCGAAAAGTGTGAAGGCGCGGGTTTTTTCATGCAAAAATTCCAGGATTGCCCAGGCAAGGCTGAGGCCGTCGTAAGTGCTGGTGCCACGGCCTACTTCGTCGAGGATGATTAGGGAGCGCGCGGTGGCGTGATTTAGAATGTATGCGGATTCTTGCATTTCAACCATGAAGGTGGATTGGCCGCGGACCAGGTTGTCGGAGGCGCCAACGCGCGTAAAAATTCTGTCAAAAACCGGAAGGGTTGCTGCGCGAGCCGGGACAAAAGAGCCGATTTGGTTTAAAAGTGCAATTAGTGCAATTTGCCTGAGGTATGTTGATTTTCCTGACATGTTTGGGCCGGTGAGGAGGAGAATTTCAGTTTCGTTAGCGTTGAAATTCGCCGGATTTGGGATGAATTTTTGTTCAAAAGTCATTGATTCCACCACTGGATGACGGCCCTCTTCAATTTCCAGTTGGTGCTCTTTGCTCAAGGTTGGGCGGACGTATGAACGGCGCTCAGCCACAATTGCAAAGGACAAAAGTGCGTCCAGTTCACCGAGAGTTTGTGCGGAAAGTTTGATGTCTTTGACATATTCAAGCGTGAGAGCGCGGATTTCTTGGAAAATTTCGTACTCAAGTTGGTTGGCTTTTTCACGCGCGGTGAGGACTTTTTCTTCGTATTCTTTTAGTTCGGGGGTGATGTAGCGTTCTGCGTTAACCAGCGTTTGTTTGCGAATGAAATAGTCCGGAACTCGGTCGCGGTTTGCATTTGAAACTTCAATGTAGTAGCCAAAAACTTTGTTGTAACTGACTTTCAGTGAAGAAATTCCGGTGTCCTTTCTTTCCTTTTCTTCAATGTTTTTGAGAGCTGTGCGGCCCGCTTTCATTAGGGAATGAAGTTCGTCCAGTTCAGTGCTGAAACCGGGTGCGACAATCCCGCCTTCATGCAAGCGTAGCGAAGGTTCTTCCAATATTGCGTTTGAAATTTTTGCGGTAAGCTGAGGGAGTTCTATGAGCTGGTTTTGCAGGGACCTTAGGCAATTTGAAGTGGCGTTTGCGAGCAGATTTTTGATTTTTGGGATGATTTTTAGGGACAAGCCAAGCCCAATTAGGTCTCTTGGCGAAGCGGAATTTGAGCTGAGGCGGCCTAAAAGTCTCTCTAGGTCGCGTAAATTTTTAAGTTCTTCAACAAGGTCGGCGCGAAGGTCTGAGTTTTGGAGTAGTTCTTCGACCGCTTCGTGGCGAGCGGTGATTTCTTCACTTTTTAAAAGTGGGCAGGTGATCCAACGGCGAAGAGTGCGGCCGCCAACTGAAGTTAAGGTTTCGTCTAAAATTGAAATGAGGGTCCCCTGCTCCGAATTGCCGATCAATGACCCAAATAGTTCAAGGTTGCGGATGGTGGATTCGTCCAGTTCCATCCAGTTTTCACGGTAGTAAGCGGTGATGCGGTCCAGGTGGTTGATATCTTCTTTTTGAGTGTCTTTGAGGTAGCGCATGAGGACCGCGGCGGCTTGAATTGCAAATGGTTTGCTGGCGATTCCAAAGCCTTCCAAACCTGTTACATTGAAGGATTCGAGCAAGAATTTGTAGCCTTCTTCATAGAGGTCTGCCGGTGAGATTGGGGCTTTTGTCAGGCTGATTATGAGTGTGCGGATGTCCGGGTCGTTGTAATGGTCACGGGAGAGGACAATTTCTGCCGGGTTTAGGCGGATTAATTCGCTTTTTAGGGTTTCGCGGCCCTGAATTTGGGCGGAAAGAAATTCTCCGGTTGTGAGGTCCGCAAAGGCCAGACCAAAATAGTCTTTTTGCGGGTAGAGAGCGAGAATGTAGCGGCTCTGTTTTTTGTCCAGGACTTGGTCTGAAAAAGTGGTGCCGGGAGTGATAATTTTTGTTATTTTTCTTTTGACAATTCCTGGCAGCGAAGGGTCTGAAATTTGTTCGCAAATGGCGACTTTTTTTCCGGCTTTGGTTAGTTTGGCTATGTAGGATTCCGCGGCGTGATAAGGGACGCCGCACATTGGGATTGGGTCTTTGCTTTTGTTGCGGGCGGTCAAGGTGATGTCAAGAATTTTTGAGGCTTCAAGTGCGTCCGGGCCAAAAAGTTCATAAAAATCTCCGAGTCTGAAAAAAAGCAGCGCGCCCGGGCATTCGCTTTTTATGGCGTGATACTGCTGCATCATTGGAGTGAGTTTGGACATTTTGGATTGTGGGGAAATTCAAATTCATCCTAACTTTTGTGCTTGCGAGATGCAAAAAAACGGGATTGCGGTTAAGTGGGATTTGATATTTTCTATGCTCTCAATTAGAGTTGTGTTCGTCTAAGGACGCTGTCCCTGTAGTTCAATGGATAGAACGAGGCTCTCCTAAGGCTTAAATACAGGTTCGATTCCTGTCGGGGACACCATTTTTTTACTCAAACAAATCCGTACTCAGGTACTTTTCGCCCCTGTCGGGGAGGATTGTGACTATTATGCCGCTTTGAAGTTCTTCTGCGAGGATGGCTGCGCCCCAAAGAGCTGCGCCTGAACTAACTCCAACCAAGAGGCCGTTTGTTTTTGCAATTTTTCGAGCCATTTCTACGGCGTCGCTACGCATGGCGAGAAGTTTTTTGTCCAGGTAGGATTCGTCAAATATTCCGGGTGGATTGGGTTCTTGCATAGAACGGAGGCCGTCGATTCTTTCGCCGAGAACGGGTTCGACTCCAATAATTTTGATGTCCAGATTTTTCTCTTTGAAATTAGTGGAAACGCCGCGGAGAGTGCCAAAAGTGCCCATTCCTCCCACAAAATGGGTGATTTTGGGGACTTGGGAGAGGATTTCTTGGGCGGTGGTGGCGTGGTGGGCGGCGGGGTTTTCAAGAGTGTTATGTTGGTTTGGCATCCAGTAGGTGTCGGGATTTTCCGCAACTAGTCGGCGGGCTTCTTCAATTGCACCGCCTGTTCCATTTTCCGGCGGGGTTTGTATGAGTGTGGCGCCGTATGCTTTGAGGATTTTTTTTCGTTCTTCACTCATTGAAGCAGGCATTGTGAGGGTGATTTCGTAACCTTTGATGGCTGCGATCATAGCAAGTGCAATGCCCGTGTTACCGCTTGTGGATTCCAGGATTGTTTTTTCTTTGGTGAGTTCGCCTTTCTTTTCTGCTTGTTCAATCATTTGCTTTGCGATTCTATCTTTTACGCTGCCGCCAATGTTTTGGCCTTCCAGTTTGGCGAAAATTTTCACGTTCGGGTTTGTGGTAAGTCTTAGGATTTGAACGACCGGAGTGGAACCGATTAAATCTAGAATTTCTAGCATTGTTTGGGGGTTAAAAAAGTTCTGAAAGGGGAATTAAGATGTCCGGGATGATTTCTATTAATGGGGTTTTATCCTCTCCCCAGACATGTTTTGTGGTTTTGTAAGGTAGGAGTTTTGCCAGGAGGCCGCTTTCAACAACGAGCTCCTTTGAAACTTTTATACCCTCTCTGAACGAGAGAACGGAGATATTGTCGTCAAAAATGTCCAATTCGACGACTGGAATGCGTTTTAGGCCAATTTTTTTGGCGATTGTCCACCTGTGATGACCGTCAAGAATGATTTTGTGGGTTTTATCCACGACGATTGGTTTTTTAAGATGCTTGTCTTTGCGGATTATTTGCTCGAGGCGAATGAGGTAGTCTTGGTCAACTTCCTCATGTGGTGAGATTTTTGAGATTTCAAGATAAATAATGTCCATATTTGTGATATTTAAAAAAACCGCCCGTGAATGCAGGGCGGCTTTTGGTTTTTTATTAAAGATTCGCTAAATTGCCCTGCAGATTATGCAAGGACAACAATATTTGTTATTTAGGTTTTCTTTCCTCATTTGTGGTCATTTTAACACTTTCTTTGTGGCTGTCCAGTGAAGAAGTATTGACGGTGAGCGCGCACTCACCTACAATGTGAGCACATACTCACCCTAAAGTCACATGGAACCAATTACTGAAAAGCAAGAATCCGTTTTGAAATTTATTGAGGATTACCAATTCAAATTTGGTTCTTCCCCTACCCTGCGTGAAATGCGTGAGCACTTTAATGTGAGCAGTGATAACAGTATCTTAAAACACTTAAAGGCTCTTCAAGAAAAGGGTTATATAGAGAAGGATGATACACCTCGTGGAATAAAACTTTTAAATATTGTTAAGGAAAAGCTTACTGCGGCCTCTAATATTGCTCGCATTCCATTGCTTGGTACTATTCCGGCCGGAGGACCTGTTCTGTCTGAAGAGTATGTTTTAGACTATTTTGAGGTTGGTCAGGATATGCTTAAGAAGCCGCAGGGTTCTTTTGCGCTTCGAGTTAGCGGACTTAGTATGATTGATGCAGGTATTTTGGAAGGGGATTTTGTGATTGCAAATAGAGATATTGATCCAAAAGATGGGGATATTGTTGTTGCTTTGGTTGATGGCTCAAATACTGTGAAGCGTTTTAGGAAAAAAGGTCATCAAGTTTGGCTCCAAGCGGAAAATTCTGATTATTCAGATATTGAACCGGGTGAATACCTTGAAGTACAAGGGGTGGTCACTGCGGTTATTCGTCAATATTAATTTAACCACTCCATACCATGTTTACAAAAAAACCATTAAAACGTTTCCACGTTTCTGCAGAAAAAGTTTATTTACCCGGGAAAAAAACTATTTTGAGAAGGGCAATTTTATTTTTTAGACCTTACACAAAAAAAACTGCTTATAGGATATCGGGAGGATACTTGTTAGCTTTATAGTTTTGGTTCGAGCAAAATGAATTCCATTTTGTCTTCAGGCAGACTTGATTTCCCACTGACCGAATATTTTTCTTGAGGTTCTAAATTGCTTTGTCCGACCGCCTTTAAGAATTCGGCAACGCCATCCAGATTCATTTTTGTTTCTGTGGCGGCGTAGTACATTGGAATGACTACTCGAGGTTCGATTGATTCAACCAGTTTTTGGGCTCCTTTCCCTTCCAAAACTACATTTCCCCCAACCGGTACCATCAGAATGTCCACGTCCCCAATATGGTCGAGTAGTTCATCCGATAGTTCGTGACCGAGGCCGCTTAGGTGGCAAATTTTTATTCCGTCGATGTTGAATATGAAAATATTTACATCATCACCTTCTTCCGTATCAATTTTAGCAAAATGTTTAGCTCCCAAAGACTCAATCGTTACGTTGGCAACTTCAAATTCGCCAGGCCAGTTCAATACTTTTGGTTCTCCTTCGACCACGGCGACTTCACCCATTTTTTCCGCATATTCATCTCCAAGCGTCACGATGTCAGCTTTGAGATTAGGAAGATTTGTGCCAAGTCCGGCGTATGGGTCGGTAATAATTGTGGCCGACTTCCCTTTGATAGTGAAACAAGAATGTCCGTGAAAAGTGATGTCCATTAGATTTTGTCAGTTATAGTTGCGCGGGCATTTTAACAAAGCTTGCGCTTTTCGGCCAGTCGATGAATTATGATGGCGCAAATAACCCAAGATTCATGTCAAAAATTACAAAAATTCATGCCAGAGAAGTTTTGGATTCTCGAGGCAACCCTACTGTGGAAGTTGAAGTTACCACTGAGAGCGGTTTTGGCCGTGCAGTTGTGCCGAGCGGTGCATCAACGGGAGAGCATGAAGCGTGTGAGCTTAGAGATGGCGATAAGAGCAGGTATGGCGGAAAGGGCGTAACTAAGGCTGTTTCCAATGCTGAAGGTGAGCTTAAAAATGCGGTTTTGGGAATGGATGCGGAGGATCAGGAGGCGTTGGATGCTAAAATGATTGAAGTAGATGGGACGCCGAACAAGGGTCGGTTGGGGGCTAATGCGATTTTGGGTATTTCTATGGCGGCGGCACATGCGGCGGCTAATGAGAAAGGTTTGGATTTGTGGGAGTATTTGAACCCTGAGGCGACTAAACTACCGGTGCCGATGATGAATGTGATAAATGGAGGGTCTCATGCGGATAGCAATGTGGATTTTCAGGAATTTATGATTATGCCGGTTGGTGCGCCTTCGCTAAAGGAGGCTGTCCGGTATGGTGCTGAGACTTTTCATGCTTTGAAAAAGCTTTTGAAAGAGGCGGGGCATTCTACGGGTGTGGGGGATGAAGGTGGATTTGCACCAAGCTTGAAATCGAACGAGGAGGCTTTAGAGTTCTTAATTAAGGCGATTGAGGCGGCCGGTTATGCGCCGGGTGTGGATGTTTCAATTGCTTTGGATCCGGCGGTTAGTGAGCTTTATAAAGAGGGGTCGTATCATTTGGACAGGAGTGGTGGCAGTGTGAAGTCGACTGATGAGATGATTGAGATGTGGGGTCAGTGGCTCTCCAAGTATCCAATTGTGTCACTTGAGGACGGATTGGATCAGAATGATTGGGAGGGCTGGGCAAAATTAAATTTGCGGTTTGGTGAGAGAGTGCAGCTGGTTGGGGATGACTTTTTGGTTACGAATACAAAATTTTTGGAGCGGGCTATTAGTGAAAAAGCGGCGAATTCGATTTTGATTAAGGTAAATCAGATTGGGACTCTGACTGAGGCTAAAGCAGCTGTGAAAATGGCTCAGGATGCCGGGTGGACGGCTGTGGTTTCACACAGAAGTGGTGAAACGGAAGATGTTACGATTGCGGATTTGGTTGTTGCGTGGGGAACCGGCCAGATTAAGACAGGTTCGCTGAGTAGGACGGATAGAATTGCGAAGTATAATCAGCTGATGAGGATTGAAGATAAATTGGGCAGTAAAGCGAAGTATGGAAATCCGTTTTTATAAAAAAATCCCACCTGTCTATCAATGAGAATATTTCACTGAGACGAATGGTGGGATTTTAGTTTGAACGGTGACTACGTTCTGTTTTTGTTTCAAAGCCTTGTTTTGGTCAGGTTTAGGGCCGGACCGGGGCTGCCCCTGACGTGAATTCCGGAGGTGTGCTAGGCAGGAACCAGAGCGGATTCACGGGGCGGAAGAGGGAGTCTTATTCCCGTGGGCTGTCGATGTCATACGAGAGCCATCACAAAGCGATTGATTGATAACTAAAGGAACTTTTTTGTTTTTGATTTTTTGTTATCAAATTAATGTATCAAGTATATATAATTGGTGCAAGGAATAGGGGTGGACGTGTTTGAATCTTTGGCATCTATAAGGTTTGCTGTACAACATTTTTGTTCGTTTTTTCCTTTAAAAGAAAACCGGCTTTGTTCCCTGTCTATCAATGAAATAAATTTCACTGAGACACTTTTGGGAGTAAAGCCGGTTTTGCGAATGGTGACCACATCATTCTGTTTTTGTTTCACTGCAATGCTTTGGTCAAGTTTATGGCCGGACCGGGGCTGCCCTTTACGTGATTTTGGTCACTATATCCGGAGACAGGGAGTGAAAATGCAAAATCACAGAGCGGTATTGAGAGTCTTTCTCTCATGGGTCCTCTGGTCAAAGAGGTCCATCACAAAGCAGAAAATGGGCACGAGCTGTTAGTACGACGGTATCGTACCCACATCCCGCTTTGCGAGCATGGGGCCTCAGAAAATAGATTCTGAGGTGGCCACAGGCGTCTAATTTTGAGACGCTACAACTGAATGGATGCTCCCTTTCGGTCGTGTGTGGTCGAAATTTCAAAGAACTTTTTTTTGTTTTTATTTTTATGTTTCATAACAATGTATCAAATTCAAGATTCTGGCGCAAGGAATAGTAGTGGACTAGCATTGTGTTTATTTTGTGGTTCGATGTATGACAGGTTTAGCTTTACGTTTTCAATTAAGACGTTTAAACTGCAATCATAATAATTTATATGACGACGTTTTCCGTCTTCGATATAGCGGGTCCGGTAATGGTTGGTCCATCCAGCTCTCATACAGCAGGTGCGGCTAAACTGGGTCAGTTTGCGAGGGCAATTTTTGATTCGACTCCTACAAAAGTGCATTTTTTGCTACATGGTTCTTTTGGAGAAGTTTTTAAGGGTCATGCAACGGATAGGGCTCTTTTGGCGGGGGTTATGAAATATCCTCCTAATGATCCTGCAATAAAGAATGCTTTTGAAATTGCGCAAAAACAGGGGCTTCACTATAAGTTTGAGGTTGGGAATTTGGGATATAATGTGCATCCGAATACGGTTTTGATTACAATGGACAACTTTAAGAGAAAAGTTAGTGTGATGGGGTCGAGTATTGGGGGTGGAAATGTGGAAATTATTAGAATAAATGATTTTGATATTCATCTAACCGGGAATAGCGCGGAGCAGTTTTTTACTCTGGTGGTGGAGAATGAGAATTTGCCGGGTATGCTTGCAAAAACGACCAGTTATTTAGGAAAAAAGAAAATTCGCATTGTGAATATGCAGAGTTCGTATTTGGCGGGGGAAAATAAGGTTTTGTCTGTGCTTAGTTTGGAACAGCCGCTAAATTTGGATGAGATTTTGGAACTTGAAAAAGAGGAGGGCATAATTTTTGTTCGTTCGCTTCTTAAATTGACTCAATAATATGGCTTCATCTTATGTTTTTAGGAACGGCAAAGAGCTTCTTGACAGGTGCAAGGAGCATAAAATGCCTATTTGGGAAGTTGTATTAAATTATGAGATTCAACTTTCCGGGAAAGATAAGGATTATGTTTTTAAAATGCTTGGAGATAGGCTTACGGTTATGATGGAGGGAATTGCCGCTACACTTGATAAACCAGAGATGTCGCCTAGCAAAATGGCGGGGAAATCTGCCCCAATTATTCAAAAAGTATTGAAGGATTGGAAAAAGTGGGAAAACAAACTCATGATGAATGAAGATGCTGTGAAAGCTATGCTTGGGGCTATTGCAACAGGTGAAAATAATGCGAGAATGGGTGTTATTTTGGCTTTCCCAACGGCCGGTGCGGCCGGAGTTTTGCCGGGTGTGATTTTTGGTTCTCGCGATAAGCTTAAATTGACACAAGATCAGATGGTGAAAATGATGCTTACCGGTGCCGGAATTGGAATTATTGTGGCAAATACTGCAACTCTTTCCGGTGCTGCGGGAGGATGTCAGGCTGAAATTGGAACTGCAACTGCAATGGGTGCTGCTGCTTTGACGGAAGTGCGTGGTGGAAAGCCGGAGACTTGTTTGCATGCGGCTTCTTTATCTTTGAAAAATATGTTGGGATTGGTTTGTGATCCAATTGGCGGGCTGGTTGAAGTGCCATGTATAAAGAGAAACGCTTTTGGGGCTATGTATAGTTTTACAGGTTCAGATTTGGCTTTAATGGGTATTGAAAGTTTTGTGCCGTTTGATGAAGTAGTGGTTGCACTTAGGAGTATTGGAGATATGATGTCACCGAAGCTCCGTGAGACTGCTTTGGGTGGTTTGGCTGTTTCGCCCACAGGGCTTAAGGTGGCAAAAAAAATGGGGTTAATTCAAATTAGTACTAACCCCTGTTCAAAATGATGAAAGTTGTTGTTTTGGCTTCCACGCGAGGTACTGATTTACAGGCTATTTTGGATGAAATGGACGACGGGAAAATGCCCGGGATTGAGATTTTGAGGGTTGTTTCTAATGTAGAAGATGCAGGGGCTCTTGAGAAAGCGCGGGCGCACGGAATTGAGGCTGTTTTTGTGGATCCAAAGCAAGATGATTTTTCTGAAAAGTTAGTGGGGGCAGCTAAGGGTGCGGATTTGGTGTGTTTGATAGGTTATATGAAGATTTTGGATTCAAATTTTGTGCGGCTTTTTAAGGGACGAATTATTAATGTTCATCCTTCCCTATTGCCGAAATTTGGAGGGAAGAATTTTTACGGTGATAAAGTTCACAAAGCTGTATTGGATTCGGGTGATAAAAAAAGCGGTATGACAATTCAATTTGTGGATGAGGGTGTTGACACAGGGCCAATTTTGCTTCAGAAAGAAGTTGTGATTGAGGATGGAGAGACAGTTGAGAGTTTAAGGCAGAAAGTGCAGGAGCTTGAAAAAAAATGGTATCCTGAAGCTATTCGCATAATTGCTAAACAGCATGAGCAAAAAATTCAAAATTAGGCATGATAGAGACGGGTGTATTGGCTGTACTTCCTGTGCAAATATTTGCCCACGATTTTGGCAAATGAACGAGCAAGACGGTCTTGCGGACTTGCAGGATGCTAAACGTTTGACAAGTGGTGATACGGAATTAACGATTTCCGAGGAAGATTTTGAGGATAATATGGAAGCAGCTGAATCTTGTCCTGTGAACGTGATTCATCTGGTTGATATTGGTTCCGGGAACGAATTAATTTAGCTTTCAGTAGTTTCCTCAGTTGAAGTCTCTTCTTCAGTTTTTGTGGCTTCAAGTGATTCCAAGAATTGCTTAATTTGAGCTTGTTGTTGCATTTTCTCGGCGTATGCATCAATTTCTTCAAGTTCTGCCATTTTTGCTTTCAATTCATCAGGGGTACCAGCGTAAAAATCAAATTCGTATGTTCCTATTACCGCTTCATATTCTTTGCGACATTGCTCAATGTCTTGATCTCCGTCTGGCAGGTGCAGTTCAAATATTGTTGTTGGGAAACCTTCGCCATTGGTTTGAGCTTCAAAAACACGCATTTCAGGGATGCCGGTTACGGGGTTGTCAAATTGGTAGTCAATTCCTGCCGTATAATAACTCTTAAAAGCCCATTCTGTAACTACATATTCTTTTTCAAGTTCATGACCTTGGATTCCAGGGAGAATGTAGCAAGATCCTGAGTCAAAGTTTTTATTTTCCAGGAGGATTGCTGTTCGCTCTTTTCCGTGGGTTTCTTTAATTTCCCAGATTGATGAGTCGTACTTGAACTTGAAGTGCAAGTCTGGATCAATCATTGAGTTCATTTTAACAATGTTCAGGACGCTTCCT
>Ga0180007_10002675_pt1 | contig 20811 bp, 14 predicted proteins | sample MM_PC_MetaG_FD_121122 | JGI IMG/M metagenome (GOLD analysis project Ga0180007, IMG submission 121122) | Groundwater microbial communities from the Aspo Hard Rock Laboratory (HRL) deep subsurface site, Sweden - MM_PC_MetaG | ecosystem: Environmental > Aquatic > Deep subsurface > Groundwater... | reverse complement strand
GTGCACGGCTGCCAGGCCATCAAATTGGCGGTGGAGGAGATCAACGCGGCGGGCGGCATCCTGGGGCGCAAGGTAGAGGCCATCTGCGAGGACACCAAGCTGAAAAAGGACGTGGCCCTGGCCCTGGCCGAGCGGTTCGTAAAACAGGACAAGGTGGATTTCCTCATGGGGCCCACCTCCAGCGGCCTGGCCATGGCCCTGTCCGAGTTCGCCAAAAACAACAAGAAGATACTCATCGCCACCCAGGCGGCCACCGACGCCCTCACCGGGGCCAAGCTGCATCCCTACATCTTCAGCACCCTGAGCAACGCCATGATGCACGCCCGCTCGGGAGCCTATCTCATGGCCTCCAAGCCCTACAAGCGCTACATGGTCATCGGCCCGGACTACAACTACGGCCACGCCTCCTGGCGCATGTTCAAGGAAAAACTAAAGGCGCTCAGGCCGGACGTGGAATTCGTGGGCGAGTTGTTCCCCAAGTTCCTGTCCAAGGATTACAGCGAGTACATCAAGAAAATTCAGGAGATAAAGCCTGACGCCGTCTGGTCGCCTCTGTGGGGCGGCGACGCGGTCACCTTCATCAAGCAGGCCCTGCCCACCGGCATCTTCAAGACGGTCAAGTTCGCCTTCCCCTGCGCCGGGGCCCTGGAGGTCTTGGTGCCCATGGGTAATGACATGCCCGACGGCGTCTATGTATCCTCGCGTTACTTCTTCACCTCTCCCCGCTCGGACCTCAACCGCCGCTTCGTGGCGGCCTACCAGAAGAAGTTCAAGCAATACCCGGACTACATGGCCGGCGAAACCTACGCCGGGGTTTACTTCATCAAGGCCGCAGTGGAGCGGGCCGGCACCCTGGACCCGGACAAGATCATAGCGGCGGTGGAAAAAGAGCCCCTGGCCTGGGACACGCCCGAGGGCTACAAGATCATGCGCGGCGCGGACCACCAAGTGGTGGAAGACTGCCTGTGGGGCGAGACCGCCAAGAACGCGAAATACGGCTTTTCCATCCCTCAGAGCTTCATCGCCATTCAAGGGGTTGAAATCTGCCGCAGCGAGGCCGAGTTGAAGGCCGTGCGCGCCCCGAAATAAGCCCGCACCCAAACCGCAACCCGCACAGGCCGTGCCGACCAGGCACGGCCTGTGTTTTGCGAGGGTGGGATTGGAGAGGGGGGGGAATTGGGGAATCGCCAGGTTAAGCGCAGGGCTGGGTCTGCAAGCCTATCCCACAAAAAAGCGGCCACGGCTTATTGCCGTAACCGCTTGATATTACTGGAGCCGGCGGTAGGATTTAAACCAACGGCCTGCTGATTACGAATCAAATATTCGGTTTTTTACCACCTTGCCTAAAGTACGATGTGTTTGTATTTTCGGTATGTTAACTGTTTGCGCTCTTGCCTCTAGTTTGCTAAAATACCCCCTGTTTTTACGTCATCTGCTTCCCATATGCTTCCCAGAATGAAACCTTACCAAACATTGTTTGTGGTGCCATTGGGAAGCAAAAACAGTGAGGTGTCAACATGGCCCGGCTCAGCAAGCGCTTCATTAATACTCTCACAACGCCTGAAAAGGACACCGTCTACTGGGACGATGACCTCCCTGGGTTCGGGTTGAGGCACAGGCCATCGGGCAAAATGGCCTTCATTTGTCAGTTCCGAAACGCCCAAGGCCGAACCCGTAAAATCACCCTGGGGGACTATGGACGCCTCACGCCAGACGAGGCCCGCATTGAGGCGCGGTCTGTCTTGGTCGAGGTGGACAAGGGAGAAGATCCCGCTGACAACCGAGACGCCAGCCGGCAGGCCCCAACCCTAAAGGACTTCGCGGAACGCTACCTATCCGAGCATGCCGAGCCCAAAAAGAAGCCCCGGAGCGTTGTCCTGGATCGAAGCATGCTAAACAACATCATTTTGCCCGCCATGGGGTGGCTGAAGTTGCAGGCCGTCACCCGCAAGGATGTAGCTAAGCTGCACTACGACCTCAGGGAGACGCCTTATCAGGCCAACCGGGTCTTGGCGCTCCTATCCAAGATGTTCAATTTGGCCGAGCGTTGGGGTTTGCGTGAGGACGGGACCAACCCCTGCCGTCACGTAGAGAAGTTCAGGGAGAAGAAACGGGAGCGCTTCCTTTCCGGGGAAGAGCTTGCCCGCCTGGGGCAGGTGCTGGCCGAAGCAGAGCGCACCGGGAAAGAACTGCCTAGCGTCATAACCGCTATTCGGCTCCTGATCTTCACCGGGGCTCGCCTTTCGGAGATCCTCGGGCTGCGCTGGGAATGGATCGATTTTGAGCAATGCTGCATTCGCCTGCCTGACTCCAAGACTGGAGCCAAGGACATCCCTCTTAACCAGCCTGCCTTGGAAGAGCTGGAGCGCACCCCTCGGCTACAGGGCAACCCCTATGTGATCCCCGGAGCTAGGGACGGCCAGCACCTGGTCAACCTCAACAAGCCCTGGAGGCGAATCAGGGCAAAGGCCGGCCTGCCGGAGGTCCGCATCCACGACTTGCGGCACAGCTATGCCAGCGTGGCGGCCGCTGCCGGCCTGGGCCTTCCCATTATCGGAGCCCTTCTGGGCCACACCCAGGCGCAGACCACCGCCCGATATAGCCACCTGGCAATGGATCCGCTCAGGGCAGCTACAGAGGAAGTCGGAAAACGAATAGCCGAAGCCATGAGCAGGCAACCGACCCAGAAGGTGATAAGGTTGCCCCTGAAGAAGTAAGATTTTGGGGGGAGGGCGACTCAAATTAGGCGTCATAATGGTATTTTTCTCTTCTATAGGGCACAATTCTACTTTTTTCATTCTTGAAAATGTTTGCTAGGTATGAGAATCAAACACCTCGTGTTCGGTGATCCCTGCCAGCACAGGCCAATCCTAGGCTTTTATCGAGCCCAAGACGGTAATGTTTGGAAACGATGGGGTTAGGGCTTGAGCGTCTGAGGAGAGGCTAAATAAACCTCGATAGCCTATGGACTTTTGGGAGGATAATTTGGACAAGGAATTACGAGAAGCTTACTATGATGTTCTCAGAAAATGGGGGAATAAAACAGGTGACGGAAGTGATGAATTAACTACAGCTTTTGTAGATGAGGTGCTAAATCGGCTGCCAGAAATTGATACTGGCCTTTTAGCGAGATGCACGGAGGCTGCCAGTTTCTTTATTATATTCGATAAGGGTAAAATGCCATCTCGGCTGGAGATTAAGGCAAAGCTTAATAAATTTATAGAAGATTGCATGGCCATGGAAGAGGCGTTTGATTCTATGGATCCATTTATCCTTTTCGTCCTACAGCGTGGATATTCCTTAGATCCAAACCGTAGTGACAATTCTCCCGTATTTAACGTCAGAACCTTCATCGCAGCCTTCAAAGCATTTTCAGAATCTGCAAAAGCATATACCGAAGATTATTTGGCTCCTTTACCTTTGAAGGGTCCATCGAAAGATTGGGCCACAGATAATTTAATTATAATATTGGCAGGCGCTTTCGAGGCTACCACCCAGCTTCCTGCCAAACGCTTTGTAAATGCGGACGCCAACCATAAAGGATTTCATGGGGAATTTTTTGAGCTAGTCCTAGGATGCACTCAAGCCCTGGGCAAGAGGTATCACAGCAACGACGCTTTGGGTGACAGGATACGGCGCGTGCTGAATAAGAGAGCAAAACAGGCTTAAACTTTTCACGCGTGGAGAGTAACGGCTACTTTTAGGATGGTATTCTACACGCGAACTTTTGCCGTGGAAAGAATCGACAATAGACAGGGGTAATTATTCTTCGCGTAAAGAGTATCGGCACAGAAAAGCCCAAGACATAACTCGCCAAAATTTCTAACAATCTGCTACGCTTTCATCATCCAATAACGCTTCAGCTTTGACTGAACAATACGTAAAAGGAGAATGGATGATGAATAGCGCGCATACTTTTATGAGCACCCCCAAAGCGGCTCAACTGCTTAATCTCTCGCCCCGCACCTTGGAAAAAATGCGCGTCCAGGGGCGGGGCCCGGTTTTCCGCAAGCTCGGGCGCAAGAAGGTTGTCTATGCCATGGATGACCTCTTGGCCTGGGCAGACGCCGGGGCCCGCCGCTCCACCTCGGATCCCGGCCCTGACCACGACCAGGCGGCCTAATCATGCCGGCAGTGGGAGTCTCAGCCCTGCCGGCTGAAAGCCACGAAGCAAAGAAAGCCCGCCGCCGTAAAGATATGAGGAAGTGGCGGGATGCTGGAGCTACCGGCGTAGTTCCTCGGCGGCAGGCCCTACAAGCCATCTGGTGGATCCGCAAGCAGATCATCCGGGACAGGCTACGGCTCTGCCTACGGAGAATTTTGACCAAATGAAGCGGGGCCGGCGACGGCTCGACTTTCGGGCCATAAACTCTACCGCCCTGGGGGTGCTGCCTTCACTGCTGCACCGTTGGCTGCCCGATGGGCGGCCCCAGGGCGGGGAGTACGTGGCCCGCAATCCCCGCCGCACTGACCGCCATCCAGGCAGTTTTCGCATAAACCTACAGACCGGGCGCTGGGCGGACTTCGCCACCGGAGACAAGGGAGGCGACGTGATCTCCCTGGCCGCTTATTTGGCCGATCTCTCCCAGGGGGAGGCCGCTGAGCGCCTGGCATCAATGCTGGGCATTCGCCATGAGTAATGTTGAACAGATGTTTAAGCCGCTCGGCAAGCAAGAGCGAGAGCCAGCCGGTTCGAACCAGCCGGCTATAAGATTCAAACCACTTTCCCCTGTCCCGGCAGATGCTCCCCCTCCCGACTTCCATCATTACAAGCTGGGTGCGCCTTCTCAGGTTTGGAGCTATCGGGATGCTGACGGCCGGCTCCTGGGGCACGTGCTGCGCTTCAATAAAGAAGACGGCTGCAAGGAGACGCGGCCGCTGGTCTTCTGCGAAGGTCCGGACGGCCAGAGGCAGTGGCGCTGGCAGATGTTTGCCGCGCCCCGGCCGCTGTACGGCCTGGAGCGGCTCAGGGCTCGGATAGAGGCCCCAGTGCTGCTGGTGGAAGGGGAGAAGGCAGCCGATGCGGCCCAAGAGCTGTTTCCAGAACTGGTGGTGGTCACCTCGCCGGGCGGCAGCAACGCGGCAAGCAAAGCGGACTGGTCACCCCTGCAAGGGCGGCTGGTGACCATTTGGCCCGATGCTGACGGCGCTGGAGCCAAGTACGCTCTTCAAGTGGCCACCCTGCTCCAAGAGGCCGGGGCCGGGTCGCTGCGGCTGGTGGAGCTGCCCAAGGGCCTTCCCCAGGGCTGGGACCTGGCCGATGATCCGCCATCGGCTTGGAGCCCCGAACGCCGGCAAGAGATGCTCGCCGGCGCGGCGCCTTTTGAGCCGGAAGCTCCAGAGGATAGTAAAGAGGAAACTCCGCCCCCGCGCCCCTGGCCCTTCAAGGTCAGCTCAGAGGGTGTGTTTAAGCGGGTAGACAAGAAGGACAAGGACTCGGGCGAGATCACCACTCGGTGGATGCGGGTCTGCTCCGAGCTGCGGGTGCTGGCCGAGACGCGCGACTTTGACCTGCGCAACTGGGGACGCCATTTGGCGATCAAGACTCGTGAGGGCGCGGTCAACACCTGGACCATGCCCATGCAGCTGCTCAACGGCAACGGCAACGAGTATCGCGGGATCCTGCTCTCTCTGGGCCTGGAGATAGAGTCCAACGCCTTTGCCCGCCAGGCCCTCACCGAGTACATCAACAACGCCCGACCCAACGAGCGCTGGCGCTGCGTGGATCGCATCGGCTGGCATGGTCAGGTCTTCGTGCTGCCCGATGACGAGATCTTCGGCAACACCGCCGGCGAAAGAATATTGCTGCAGTCCAATAACGGGGCCAGTCACGCCTTTAAAATCTGCGGCGACCTGCAGGGCTGGCAAGAAAACATCGCCCGTTACTGCGCCGGCAACTCCCGCCTGGCCTTTGCCCTGAGCGCGGCCTTTGCCGCTCCATTGCTCCACCTGGCCGGCCTGGAAGGAGGCGGCTTTCACTTTCGGGGCGAGAGCAGCCGAGGCAAAACCACCGCCCTGCACGTGGCCGGATCGGTATGGGGCGGGGGCGACATGGGCGGCTACATCAAGACCTGGCGGGGCACGGGCAATGGCATGGAGGCCCTGGGACTGGGTCACTGCGACGCCCTGCTCTGCCTGGATGAAATGAGCCTCATCGATGCGCGGGAAGCGGGCGAGGCGGCGGAGATGCTGGCCAATGGCACGGGCAAGGCACGGGCCCGCCAGGATGGCTTGGGCGCTCCCCAGGCCAGGTGGCGCACCTTGTTTCTCTCCACCGGGGAGGTGGCCCTGGCCGACAAGATGGCCGAGGCGGGCCGTAGGGCCAGGGCCGGCCAGGAGGTCAGGCTGGCCGACATACCCGCTGACGCCGGGCGGGGCCTGGGCTTATTTGAAAATCTGCACGACTTCACCGACCCGGCCGCCTTGGCCGATCATCTACGGCAAACGGCCGGCCAGCACTACGGCCATGCCATCAGGAGCTTCCTGGATGCCATCTGCCAGGCAGATGCCCAGGAGCTGTCAGATACCATCCGCAATTATCGAGAAAGTTTCACCGCCCAGGCCTGCCCCCACACTGCGGACGGCCAGGTCAAGCGGGCGGCCCGGCGCTTTGGCCTGGTAGCGGCGGCCGGGGAAATAGCCATCACCTTGGAGATCCTTCCCTGGCCGGAGGGAGAAGCTCTGGAGGCGGCCCATGCCTGCTTCCGCGCTTGGCTGGAAAATCGAGGCGGGTCTGGGGCCCATGAGGTGGGAGTCATTATCTCCCAAGTTAAGTACTTCATGGAGCAGCACGGGGAAAGCCGCTTCACCCCCTGGGATGCTGAGAAGGGGGCCCGGACTATTAACCGGGCCGGTTTCAAGAAGGCGGTGGATGCTGACGTTATCGGCACGGATGGTCACAGCGGCTGGGAGTATTACGTCCTGCCTGAGACCTTCAGCAAGGAACTCTGCGCTAGCTTTGACAAGCGCCTGGTGATCCGAGTGTTGCGGGAACATGGCTACCTTGAACCTGGCAGTGACGGAAAGAGCATGTCCACGCACAAGCCCCCAGCCTTGGGCAAGCCCATCAAACTTTACAAGTTTTCCCCTTCCATCTTGGCTGACTGATAATCATGTGTGATTCAGATGGCTTGCAGAAACTGCAAAAATGGATGGAGAAAAATCGGCGAGGTTTTATATCTAATCCGGGTAACCGGGGTAACCGGGTAACCGCATGTCTATATAATATAATATTTAATAATAATATAAATAAAATAGACATCATCTCCAGTGGTGCCAATGCGGTTACCCAGGACCATTTGCCAGGGGTAACTCGGGTAACCGGAGAGGCGAATTCTGAGAGTGAATCTTTTGGCGTGCGGTTACCCCGGTTACCCGAAATTAATTCTATGGGTAACAAGAATATTCAAGTTATTTCAGCTACGTTACCCGGATTACCCCAGTTACCCCCTTCGCCGGGAAAGAGAGAGGTAGATCCCGAGAGGACCTTTCTTGCTGAGTTTCTTTTTTGGATGGATGCCGAGGCCGGCAAGTGGCCCGGTGAGACTCGGGAGGTGATGCTTCATATACAGACCTGGTTACAGGGCAGGGGTTACCAGTATCCAGCTGACCTGATCCTGGCTTTTGTGAGCGTGCGGGAACTCATGCGGCGCAAGGGCGGGCCGGTGGTCTTGGCTCCGGAGGCTGCGGCACTGGAAAGGCTGGCGAGGGAGGTTTTCGGGGAGAGAGTGGTGGTTTATTGGGCTCCTGAGGGGTCCGGAGCCTAACCCCAGTCGTTATCTATTTATAATAACACCTATTTTACGCCTTATAAAACTTAATAAAACTTAACATCCAGGGTGGCGGTAGGTCGAGAAGGCATAGTGCTGTGCCTAAGCGTGGGAAGAAATGCGTTAGAAGGGCAACCGTAACGTATCAGTTTACAACGGAAGTAAGATGTTTAATCTACAGACTATATTGGCAGATAAAACTTTTGAAAACTTTAGATATGGATGGGCGTTACGGGTAATAACATTTTTCTGCGAGTAACAAACGACTCTATGCCATACTATTTTTTATTGGTTCATGAGAATAATGTACAACCGGTGCTATTTACCTTCTAAAAATTAACAGTGGCCTTCCCGGAATAAATTAACCTATGGTCTCCTTCTTTTATTTTACTTGGTCGCCGAGGCAATTTATCTTACTTCTCTGAGTGTGGTCATTCTGGTCAAGGGCAAAATTTATCGATAGGCCTTTTCCTTTTTTCCGGACAAAGCCAGTTTAAGGGCGATCGCGCTTTCAAGCTTCTCTTCGCGCTCAGTTAAGACCCGGCGCATGGATGTGGATCGAGAATTGGCGCCCCTCATCTTAGCAACGTGGTCCCGGCCACAAGCAAGTATTCCAGGTTCGACGCCAATCCTCGAATAGCGCGTTCGCTTTTTTTAGACCAACAATCTCTTTTTTGCTCAGGCCACGACCGGGTAATTGGGGTTATAAACTTCTTCGGTGGTCAATAGCTTGTGGGCCAGGACTAGAAGTCTTCTGGCCAAGGCAACTGCAGCCACCTTCTTTCCCCGTTTCACAATCAGCCTGCGGGACCATTTACGCAAAGGGATCGTGAGATTCTTACTGCGCATGGCCGCCCAGGCGGCCTGCACCGCGAAATAGCGCATCAGACTTCGTCCTTGGCGGGTTATCCCGCCCCGGCGTTGCACCGCTCCGCTGTCACGGGACGAGGGGATCAAACCGGCATAACTGGCCAGCTGATTTGAGCGCCTGAAACGCTTTATGTCATCTATGCCGCTGAGAATGCCCAGGGTGACGATGGGACCGAAACCGGGCATCTCCAGAAGCAGTTGCGCCTCAGGCCAACAACTCAGCTCCTCATGGACCAGGGCATCAAAATCCTGCCTTTGCTGCTCCAAGTGGCCCCAGATGCTGCGTTGGGTGATCAGGAAGGGCTTCATCCAAATGGGCACCGCCGGATTCTCGAGGACTTTTTCCCAGTGGCTATCCTTGGGCCATTGGGCCTTTTTCATCTCCACCCCAACCGAACGCAGCATGGCCTTTACTGCGTTTACCGTCATATTGCGCTGCTTGAGAATTTGCTGCCGAGTCTGCATTAAAGAGCGGGCCCGACGTGCTTTTTCTCTAGGAACATTGACCGCGATTCGCTCAGCCAAGCCACCTCGCAGCCCATCGGCAAGGGCCCAGGCATCGTGGCGGTCGCTCTTCTTCTTACTGTCGGCGATCATTTTGAATTGACGGGCGTCGACCACGATGGGCTCAATTCCAGCCTCACGCAACACATCCACCACCCACCAGGTCATGGAGCCAGTTTCAAGAGCAACCGCTATTTCGTCTTTGGGCCAACGATGGATTGCCTCAAGCCAACCAGTTTCACCGCTGGGAACCGTACCCCGGTGGATGACTTTGCCCTCCTGATCCAAAGCGCAAAAAGTCGTGGTTTTCTTGTGAATGTCCATGCCAACATAAATCATGGTCGTCCCTCCGTTTAATGGTCTCTAAATACCCAAGACCATTGTCCCAAAGCGGGGGGATGACCACACTCATCTCATCTTAGTATAGGTTGAATATTTATTTGGACATCCGTATTAATGCTTTTAGTGCATATCTAGAGCCAATTTAGTAACGAGTACGTAAACGTGGGCAGACTGCGCAGGGAGATCAACTGTTGACTACTAAGTTGTCGATGAATTAATTTGCGGTTAAAATCAAGCGTAATTTATTGGGTTTGTCGGGACAGCATAATAATTTGCGGGGGTATCTTATTCTTACAGAAACAAACACTCCAGCATTTTCTGCGGGTACTTCTAATTATCACCAAACGCGGGGGCAAAGATGAAGGGTCCCGAAGAATTGGGGGAAGGACTCCCCGATATTGGCAGTTTTGCATTCGATGTCAGGGCCAAGACTGCTGCCAATTTTAGGGATGAGAATTCGACATTGATAGAGGAAACTCTGTCGGAATTGAACCGTTTATATGCGACTGTAATTTTCTGTGTAATACTTGGTTGTGATATATCAAGTTCCCCTAGGTTTAATGCTTTTGCGCTCTTCTTAAGGTCACTTGAGTCCTTGGTGTCTGCATTACATCTAGCCTCACACCGGCAAGCAATTGAGGCGCTAACAGTGATGCGGCTTTCTTTAGAAAGTGCCGCAGCAGCAGCAGACATTTGCATGAACTATGATGCTTTTGTTAATTATGAAAATTCCAAATACAACTCTACAGACTCTACCAAATTCGCCAAGAAAATCGTACCGATCTATGGAAAGCTATGGGGTATGATCAGCAACGTAGCTGTCCATGTCAATCTTTTGCATGGCCCCACTCGTGAACCATCGGGAGAGGATAATGGCATGGATGCAGCCATCAAGGTCTTTGTCGCCGAGAAGAAGGCGCCATCAGGCCAGGACGAACGTCTTTTGACCCTAATTTCTCTTGTTTCTAATATTAACCTAAGACTCTTTGAAGAGGTATTATTTAAAAAAGGCATGATTGATGGAAGCTGGCTGCGAGTACCCGGAACGGCCTACGCTTACGTGGATCCTACGGATAAGCTAATCGCGAAATATTATGATCGATTTGTCGAGCTTCCCGAGATTTATTAAATTGATGTGTTCAGAACTCCAAAATTAAGCCAAAAGCGACAATCAGAGATCAGGTTGGCAAGTGAGATTAGTTACTTCTCTATAAACTTATTTGCGACATTATGTGACACTATAAATAGCAAATTCTAAACAAATAAGTGATCCAACTGGGTTTTAGACATAAATTGTAGAGGTGGCCATAATACCATTGATGTCGAGCGTTAGCTCAAGAGGTTGATTGCTGGAGGCCGACTTGTTGAGATTCAATCCAAAGTGGAGATTTGAGCCACCTCCGGATGGCGTATACACTGCCAGCCATATAACGGAAGAGGCCCTAACTGACTTTGATATGCTCATCGGGAAGATCGCCACGCAAGGTAGGCGATGGGATATGCTAGAACACTTTAAAGGAGCCTTCTATAAAGCAGCAGGGCACCCCCATTATAGGAGCTCGAGCGAGAGTTGGGCGGAGACCGATATGTCTTCGGCTAAGGCCGCAGCTGCTGAGAATGCACCTCTGTTCCTTGAGGCCTTCTACGAAGCGTGCTTGGAACTAACCGGGGATGAGTTGTTTGCCCCCGATGCTAGCATGATCAATGAGATCTGTGAAAAGCATCGGCTGGGCTATGTCTTGAAGCCACCGGACCTACTGCTCCGCGATTCATTATCAGTCACATCCAACACACCGGTAGTTGTCGAAGACCGCTCCCTGACGCTCGCAGAGAAAGCCGTTGAGGTCCTGCAGCAGTCCCTCGAACGTTCAGAACAACTACTTGGAGAGGGTCACCTCCGTGAAGCAGTTCAAGAAACACTTTGGGTACTGGAGTCAGTGACCACGGCGTTCCGTGGTGTGGAGTTGCCTGATGGCGTGGCTGTCCAGGGAAAATACTTTAACCAAATCGTCCGCGAACTCAGACGGGTGTCGCGGGGTTCTACCCTCGACCGTGCCTTGGAGTGGATGACAAGTCTCCATGGCTTTTTATCTTCCCCTACTGGCGGCGGGGTACGTCATGGAGTTGACATGAACGCAACTGTCACTATTGGCCTCGCCGAAGCACGTTTATTCTGCAATCTCATCCGCAGCTATATGGGTTACTTACTCGCGGAACACGAGCGCCTTAATAGCCAGACAGTTTAGAAAGAGGGAACCGGCGCCTACTGGGTAGGCGCTACATGCTTCATGTTATGTAAACGCTCTTAAACGCCCATTCTGCTAACCTCACAAGGACACAAAAAAATGAGCAAGGTCCCGATTAACGATACAGTAATCTATGCACTTGCGAGGCTAGTTGATGACGCCCAATCAGAGCGGCGGGACCCTAGCCATTCTGACATAGAATTCCAAATTAGCCGCGCCCAACTTGACAGTGCAGATCCAAACAAGCAGGGTGGCCCTCCAGTCGGTAAAGCCAAACGTGTCCGCACTGTGCTGTCGTGGTCGATTGATAACCATCCCCAAAAAGCAGAATTGTTTGCTGCAGGGATTATTTCAACGGTAAAAAGTTGCGGAGGGTTTCGAGAGCAATCACCGAATTATGTTGGGAGAGAAGCCATAGACAATTTGGCTACAGCATTGAAACCGCTTGGTGTGTCGTTAGGATCGGATGGCTCTGTTTCCCAAATTGCGTTGGAAAATCTCGCTGGAAAACAGCTCACTGTTGCACTTAGAGGATATATTGATCGAGCAAAAAAGGGGATTGAGGACGGAGCATTAGTTGTCGGGACAAGTAAGGACCTTATCGAAGCTGTCTCCGCACATGTCTTGCAGGAGCTTTGGGGACATTACCCCACAACTGCAAATTTCCCCACCTTGTTGGGACAGGCGTTCGAGGCGCTTGGAATGAAGACCCCCGAACACAACCGCGTTCCAGGTGAGCACCCGAGAACGCGCTTGGAAAGGTCAATGTATGAAAGTGCATGCGCGGTTAATAATCTCCGAAACAAACAGGGTAGCGGCCACGGCCGCCCATGGTTGCCAGATCTTCGCCCCTCGGAAGCCCGTGTTGCAATAGAGTTCATTGGTGTCTTGTCTGAACTGATGCTGGACAAACTTGAAAAGAAAGCGGTATAGCAAGGTATTTATATTGAATGCGAAAAACCGTGCCGCAATTAGCAGTGTTTGTCCGACAGGCTAGACGGGCGCGCTCATTTCAACAAGGGTCTGAAAGGGCCGTGGTATTGCCATGATTGATCGAATCATCCGCATTCGTAACCTGGGGCGATTTGCCAACTACCAAGCATGTGGTGATGTTACGATGCGGAAATTGACCCTAATTTACGGTGAGAACGGCCGAGGGAAAACGACTCTCTGTGCTCTGTTTCGATCGTTGCAGACAGGCCATACGCCGCCATTGCAGGCTAGGCAGACGCTTGGCCAGGATAGCCAGCCGGCTTCGGAGATTCTCGCAAATGGTCAGAACAGGCAGCTGCGAAACGGCGAATGGACCGCGCAACTTCCTGAGATCACCATTTTTGATTCTGAATTCGTGCATCAGAACATCTATTCCGGCGATCACATTGCGCGCGACCACAGGCGCAATTCTTACCGCGTTATCATTGGGGCACAGGGAGTACAACTTGCCCGCCAGATCGAACAGCTAGATGCAGATATCCGCACTATCAACGGAAATATCAGGCAACTACGCGAGCAGGTACAACGGCACATCGAGGGTGACATGCCCGTTGAGGACTTCTTGCAGATTCCTCAAATTGCAGACGTTGATGCTCTCATCCAAGCAAAAAAAATAGAAATCCAGGCGATTGCGAGCAGAACCCAGCAAGCCGCTCAGATCCAGTCTGAAAACCATCTACGAACACTCACTGCACCTCAGCTGCCGATAGGCATAGCTGAAATCCTCGCGCGAACAATTCCGGACGTTTCTGCTGAGGCCGAAGCACACGTCAAAAATCATATTCAGCGCCGCCTAGACGTGAACGGTGAAAGCTGGCTTGAATCTGGCACACGCTACGTTACTGATGGTGCCTGTCCATTCTGCGGACAGGATCTAGACCACAGTGACTTGATTGTGCTGTATCAGTCTTACTTCAACGAAGCGTATCGTAAGTTGAAACAGGACATATTTACCCTCCCCAACCTTGTCGCGACGTCACTCCGAGGAAACGCGCTCACTAATATGGCCCGCACGATGGCTGCAAACGCCGAACTCATGGCGTTCTGGAGCCAGTTTATGGACCTGTCGCTTCCGGATGTCCCAACTGAAAACCTCCAAGAGGTGTTTACGAATGCAGCCGACGCTCTCGATAAGTCCATAGCTGCTAAGCAGCAGGCCCCGCTGGATGTCGCTCCCATGCCTGACCATTGGCAAGAATTCCTAGACCAAGTTGAAGTGGGACATCTGGCTGTGGAGTCATATAACCAGCGGATTCAGAAAATCAATGCCAAGATTACGGCCTTAAAGCAGCCCCAGAGTCAGGATGACCTTACTACCGCAAATGATGATCTGCAAAAACTCCAACGAGCCAAGAAACGCTACGAGCCTTTAGTGGTCACAGATTGCATTTCTCTGGCGAATGAGACAAGCCGGAAGCGACAGTTGGAGGATCAGAAGTTGGCAGTAAGAACCCAACTTGATCAATATTGTCAAGAGGTGCTACTGGCCCATCAGGACGATATTAACCGCTACTTAACACAATTCAATGCGAGCTTCCGAATAGCCAATATGCGACATAATTACGTCGGAGGCACTCCAAGCTCTCATTTCCAAATTGCTATCAACAACGAAGCTATCGAGTTAGGCGACGACAGGACGCCGGAGACTACCCCCTGCTTTAAGACGGCCTTGAGTGCGGGGGATCGTAGCGCACTGGCCCTAGCGTTCTTTTTCACTACCTTGCGGCGTGATCCGAATCTTGCCAATAGAATCGTCATCCTCGACGATCCTTTCAGTAGTCAGGACCGGTTTCGGCGAGCGGCCACCCAATATCTTATTGCGCGGCTGGCCGAAGATTGCGATCAAGTCATCGTCCTTTCCCACGACCCTCACTTCTTAAATGCTGTAGAGCAGGATACTCACGCCGTGGGAATTGCCAGGCTGCAGACCTCGGCGGTAGGCCATGCGGTAGAAATATCGCCATGTGATCTCGGAGCAACCATCGGGTGCCCACTTGCCGCAGAACGGGCTCGACTCGCTACGTATGTATCTGCCGGTCAGGGCGCCCCCTTAGACATTGCACGGACCATACGACCTGTGTTGGAGGGAAGTTTGAGACAGGCGGCCCCAAACGCATTCAATGGGATGAACATGTTAGGAGACATGATTAATGCGATTCGTGTTTCTGCGCAGGGAGACGCCATCTATCGTTTTGCTCAGCATGTCGACGAGTTGGATCAAATAAATCGCTTCGCCCGTGCCTTTCACCACCCCCCCGGGGATAGTTCTCCGGTCCCGCAAATTGATAGAGAAGAGCTCAAAGGGTATGCCAGCAGGACGCTTCACATTTTGGGAGGAGCCTGAAGGATGATACCGAAAATTACTTTTAAATGTTTGAACGAGAAATGCGAACAGCACGCCAAGGAGCTTGAGGGCCACTACTCGCCTTTCTTCACCGGCGTGAAGGAGGAGCGTGGCGAAGATCACTTGACTGCGAGAATTAAGCGCTGCCGTTCTTGCTATATGACAGGTGAAGTAAAGATCAAGCACGGAAGCCGAACATTTTCAGATATAGAAGCGTTTGAGGAGTATGTTGTCGGAGTTGCCAAGGAAGCCAGACTTCTGAAAAAACTCATTGTTAGAGGTGTTGCTGAAGCGGAGGAGAAAGAGCAATTCGACGAATCAATGAAGCTTCTCCAAAACGTGGTGTGCCCATGCTGCGGGCAACCGTTGCACGAAACAGTGAGCACCAGAGTTGAAGCCCAGCCGTCGGCTGCAAGCGACGCGGACAAGCCGCACGCCTGAGCCACGACGTTCAATTTAAATGGAGAAACCATGCTCGAATTAGGATTTTGGGGCCTGTTTGGGATATTCGGTTCATTTGCTTCCATATTAAGTTTATTTATTTCTGCGACCACCAAATACTCGAGATTATTCCATGTGGGCTATGCATTTTTTATTGTCGCTCTTGTTTTAGGGTTTACTTCATACCAAAAAAATGTACAAATAAAATTAAGTGAACTTGAAAAGATAAAACGTATCGAGAGGCAGGCAACTTCACTTTCTAGTCCAAGAGATCTATCCACTCATGGTAATATGGTTGGATATTCGTTAGCGGTCCTTGCTTTTTTTGAAAAACATCAAGACAAGTATCCCGAGACTTATAGTAGAGCAAAAAAACTTTGTGACGAGTCAAATTGTACTGGTAAGGTAGAAAGTTTTAGCCAATTTGCAGATATGCAAAATGTATCAAACGCCATGAGGGAGTTAGTTCGTGGCATATCAACCTTAGATGGTAGATAAGTTAAAAATTTGACATCGCCTTAGCAGGACAGCAATGGCCTTACGGCCCTCGCTAACTGTGAGGTCCGCATTCCAGGATTGTGAACCGAACACATAAAAGTGAGTAAACTATTCAAGTAAACCTTACGTCGACCATTCTGCTACAGTTAAATTGACTTTTGGATGGCAAAACTCGTGTTCATCTTGAGTTATGTGGCAAACCCATCACCCACTGCTAGCTTCTGCGCCAATCTTCCGATTAATATTATGGGAGCGGATCCTACTGATACAGGCAGGACGACTATGAAGGCGCGACTGCTTAATTCACAATGCATGTGGCCAGGGTGCTGATGGCTGTCCTAAGAGTCGATATCGAAAGGGGCCTCGATGAGCTCGTCTCTCAAGAGGAGGGGATGCGTTTTCAAGGGCTGGCAGTAGTACTTGGCAAGAAGCGCTGGCCCGAACTCTTTGCGCACCAGCGCAAGAAGGATTTCGGTCTCGATGCGTATGCGTCCGCAGACCTGACGCAGGAGAAATTCGGAAAGGGGCTCGCGGCCTCGATCACGCCAACGCTGAAGAAAATTTCTGATGATGCGAAGACCGCTAAGAAAAACTATCCGGATTTACAGGCGCTTCTTTTCGTGACGCCAGCCAAAGTGGGAAACGCCGACAGAAAGCGCTGGGAAAAAGCCATTAATATTGATCCAGGCCTCCAACTTCATATCATCGAGCGCGAGGAAATCATCACGCAGATGATGATGCCCGAGAACGCCTCTCTTTGTGCCAGTTTCCTTCATCTCGATATCGATGCCGAACCGACGGACGCAGAACTCATCAATAAAACAAGGCGTGCAACAGAAGCCGTCACGCAGGCGTGGGCCCGCAAGACAAAAGGACATCCACTCATCGATCTTACTGCGGTGCGTCTTAGCCCTGATGGCGCTGAGTCAACCGATCTGTTGTCGCTTGAGGACATCGACCAAGCTCTGGCTCAGAGCCGTCGACTAGTTCTCGAAGGGCCCGCCGGCCGGGGCAAAACTACGACCCTGATACAACTCGCACAGCGCGCGCTTAGCACCAGCATACCATTCATAGTTGAGCTTCCGGCGTGGACCTCGTCGCGCCAAGGAATCCTCAATTACATTGCCGGCATACATGCGTTTCAGGCCGAAGGTCTTACGGCTGCCGACCTGGCGCGGGTGCAGCAGACAGAACCCTTCCTGTTGTTGCTGAACGGCTGGAATGAAATTGCGGAATCTAATTCCATGCAGGCGAACGACGCACTCAGGGAACTAGAACGGGATTTCCCGGGCGCAGGCATCATCGTTGCAACTCGCACGCATCACTTAACGCCTCCGCTGCCTGGTGCATTGCGGCTGCGGTTGTTGAGCCTTAGTCGCGAGCAACGGGCGGCTTACCTGGCAGCTCGCTTTGGGGTGAAAAACGGTGGGCTTCGTGCTCTCATCGACGCCGATCCGTCGCTGGACGAACTAACCCGCACGCCGTTCATCCTCTCGGAAGTCGCTTCGTTGTTTGAAGCCGGCGTTGAGATCCCATCCACGAAAATCGGCGTCCTTGCCGAGGTTCTCCTCCTTCAAGAACAACGTGACGAACACAGAAACGCACTGCAATCAGCACCAACCTTTGGCCGACAAGCGGACTACTTAAAGGCTCTCGCAACAGAGATGACTCGCCTCGGCGCGGTGGCATTGCCCGAGGCTGATGCTCGCACCGTAACGGCCACCATTACACGAGAGCTCGTGGAACAGGGCCAGATCGAACCGGTGGGAGCGCCGAATGTCATTGCAACGCTAACTGCGCATCATGTTGTCGAACGCCTTGACTACCCGGAAACGGCGTTTCAATTCGAACATCAACAGCTTCAGGAGTACTACGCTTCGCTTGACCTTCAAACCCTGCTTCTCGCTTTGCGGAATGATGATCATGAAGTGACCAACCGCTTCATGTCAGAATACGTTAACGATTCGGCTTGGGCCGAACCGCTACGTATGATCGCCGAGAAGCTTGCAGAGCAGACCAGCGACGGTGAAACTGACAAGCAAAATACCCACGCTGGCGCGAAGCTGGTGGAGATGGCGCTTGCGGTTGACCCTGTATTCTCTGGCGAGCTTGGGCGGCTATGCGGTGGAACCGTCTGGAAGGAAGTTCGCGCAGTCGTCGAAGAGCGCTTCCGTAGCGTATATTCGCTCGGCGGCAGCTATCGACTGTATGCCCTCGCCGCTATGCTCTCCACCGGTGCGAACGACTTCAGCGACATTATAGTGCCGCTTCTGTCGGGACAAGACCAGCAAGCGAGACTCAGCACCTACCGGCTCTGGCCGGACATTAAGACTTCGTCGCTTGGATCAAACTGGCGCGAACTGCTGCACGGCTGGAGCGAGGAAGCGCGAGCGGATTTCGTTTCCGAAATGCTTCATCAAAATGTTGATGAAGACATTGTGGCTTTCGCAGCAGAAGACAAAAGCATCGCAGTGAAGGAAGCGGCCGTTTCTGCCCTCATGTGGACTGGGTCAGAAGAAGCCCTAATTCACATCCTCAAGTCTATGGATGCAAAAACATTCGATGAAGTCGCGCTTAAAAATGCGGACTTCATGCCGGTGGCCCTCAGGCCCGAGACCACCGCAACGATGCGTAAATTCATTGAGAGCACAGAGGACCATCCTGCCCGCCTACGGACCGCGCTCGGTCTGATCGAACTCGGCGAGACAGATTTGGACGGGGTTATCAAGGCTGAGATAGCGGCGCTTTCCGGCAACGACATGCACGACCTAAATCCTCGACTTATTCAATCAGCATTAGAGTATCTCCGCAAAACTGATCCGGCCTGGGCCAGCGAGTGGGTGGCAATCCAAATTGCCGAAGGCGGCCTTTACGAACACGAGTATTGGTTGCAGTTCGTGACGGCCATCCCCGACGACCTCGTCGAAAAATACCTCCGGCGCCTCGAGACTGAAGATTTCAAGGACAGGTCTTTCGAGGGAATAGCCGATGTCATTGCCACGCGTGCGGACGTTAATCTTGCGGTGCGCATATTTGCAAAGCTGCGAGAGCTGCGGCGAAAGGTGGATGCCGAGCCGGGCGTGCGACACGAATTCGAGTGGAAGGTGATGAGCCAGTTGGAGGCCGTGTTTCGTCATCTTCCCGACGACGTCGCCGCAGCAGGCGTCCTCTCGTCCGTCACAAGCGGCGATTCCCTAGACACTATAATCGCGATAAATCTTCTGAGTAGAGTCGACAGTTTAGACATGGAGCCGTTGCGCATTGAGGACGACGAACTCAAGGCTCGCCTTCGTGAGTACCTGAAAAGCAGTATCGATGTTGTTTTGCAACGTGATGACTTCAACGGCAAGGAAAAGGCCGACCTGGCCTCATCGATTGCGAAGGTCGGTAGGCCTGAGGACATGGCGGACCTGGTGACGCTCATCCGCGCTGACATCGAGAGGATGCGTCGTGGACAGGCTGCGCGCGCGGCCAGGGACAGCGGCCCTCTCGTTGACGGCGCCAACATGAGCTATGCCGGCCGGCAAACCTCCGCTGTTTTGCACCTCGACAAGGTCGGTGCCGCACAGGTGCTCATCGACTTGCTTCCCGAACCGGAGTACCTTTCAGAAGTTGCGGCAGCGATGGCGCGCGACTTCTTGCCGAAGCCAAAACGCTCCTTTGGCCGCACGCTTGATTACGACTTGATATGGGCCGCCCGCGAAGGTCTTGTTGCACCACCCACCGACGAACAGCGACGCATACGGTTCGCCACTGCACTTAACGCAGAAATCAAACGCCTCCGAAAATCACAGCAAAATGGAAAGACCGCTGCCGGCGTAAAGGTGCTCGCAAAGGCTCTCGCCACCATTGACGCCCACGGTTCTGCGGAAGTGGTGCTCGATGCTATTGCCACGCCAGGTAGATGGAACCAACGCGTCCGTCTCAAGGCCGCAGAGCGTCTATTGATGGCAGGTGTCGTTTTGCCAGCAGCGACTGCATTCGCTTTGGTCGATTCCTTCGTTGAGCAAACAGAGGTGTGGATGCAGGATTCTGAAAGGAATCTCATGAGCCACATCCTCACGCTATGCCCCTTCGTCGACGACACTGCGGCTGGAATCACCAAAATGCGCGAAGTTCTCGGCGTCCGACAGATCTGGGGACATGAACTACGTGAGATAATCACCGCTCTCGGTGAAAGCCACTCAGATGACGCCTTCGATCTCCTGTACGAGTTCGCCACTGATCCGAAGATATTTAGGCAATGCGCAGATGTCGTCATCAATGCCTTCGCTGCACTGGACACACCTCGTGCACGCGAACTGCTCCTGGGTTTTGTAGATCCGGACGTTCGTGGCATTGCACTGATACAGCGTATGTACCTTGAGGAAATGGTCGTCGCGCGGATAACCGAACTCGCTCAGCGTATGCCCCATGTTGCCGAGCAGTTGCGAGAACTGTGTGAGCGTGACTTGCCGGAGTTAAATCGGCATATACTCTCCAGAGTAATGCACGAGCTTGGAACTTCCGAAGCAATCACAGCAAATTTGGACCTAATCAATGACACCAAGCGCCCTCCGATTCCACAAGGCATTTTGGACCAACTAAAAAGCGCTTTCACCGAGCAACGGCCCTATGGGCAAAACACTCACTTCTTCACGGAACACGCACGCCCCTCAAACGAACTGCGCGAACAACTTTTTAATGAGCCTATCCGCATGGCGCATCAGCAAGCTTAATAGGGTTAACGCCTTGGACGATCTCTTTGTAGGTAACGGCGGCAGAATCCACGACCCGCTTTATGAGGTGCCCAAACAGGTTTGAG
>Ga0180007_10002674_pt1 | contig 20813 bp, 22 predicted proteins | sample MM_PC_MetaG_FD_121122 | JGI IMG/M metagenome (GOLD analysis project Ga0180007, IMG submission 121122) | Groundwater microbial communities from the Aspo Hard Rock Laboratory (HRL) deep subsurface site, Sweden - MM_PC_MetaG | ecosystem: Environmental > Aquatic > Deep subsurface > Groundwater... | reverse complement strand
CTGTATTGATTAAATTGATTAGCCGTAATGACCTTGATTTTTGACCACTGATATCTGTATAAATTAAAAACATCAGGATTGGGTATCCAGTGGAGTTTTGTGCCGATCAGAGCATATACTCTGGGGTTATTGGCCAGGCGGACTAAAGCGGCATTAGCGTGAGCCGACGGTATCTCTATTGCCACTGGTAAGGGCTGCCCTTCGGAATATTGGTTAAAAACCGAGCTGTCTACTTCTTGAACATCAGACCAAGAGTAGCCGTTGGCGACGAAGGTATCTAAAGTGGGAATCCAGCGGCGCTGTCCGTCTTCAATAATATAAACTTTAGTGTCGTCTATTAGCCGGACGAGTGAATTATTGCCGATAGGACCAGGAGAGGGGCTGGGCGAAGGAGGGATATCAGAAGAAACATTGATAGTCTTTGGCGATCCGGTCAGTTCCGGATTGGTGTCAACGGGGGTGTTAATTGCGTAAACATTAATTCGGTGGGTTCCGGCCGAAAGAACAGGAAAAGAGTAATTAAAGCCATGATTGGCATCCTTGACCGCTCCGTCGGCCGCGCCCACAATGTCAGGCCGTGGCAGATTAGCCGTTGTCGCGCCGGCAATAACTCCGTCAATATAGACGTGGACATCTATCGGTGATGTTCCGGCATCTAAGTCGTAGGCCCAGCCGGCCACTCCACCGGCATCAGCTTTATCCAACCAGCCGACAGGCAAAGAATTAGTCGAAGGGGTGGGGCTGGGCGAAGGAGAAGGAACGGCAGCAGAAACAGTAATCTGCGTCCTTGCCTCGGCCTGATATGTTCCCCGTTCTACCACCACTTTGGCGGTGTAGGTGCCGGCATTGGCATAAGTTGAATTGCAAATAGTGGAGGGAGCGCTGTAAGTTGTTTGAGACTGATTATCGTATTTGCCCTGATAAGGAGTGGTAATATTTATACCTGTATCGGAGCGGTTGCAGTAAAAAGTGTAGTTAATATTATCGGTAATATTGCCGGAAACTACGGCAGTTAAGCCTACTTCACTTAAAGGCGCAGTGCCTGAATTGGGATTGGCTGATAAAGTAACTGATAAAGTGGGGGCAACAGCTATGGTGGTAAGGGTATAATCCACCGAAGTGGTTAGATTGCTGGTTGCATCTTTTGATTTAACGCGAAAGTGATACAGCGTTGAAGCTGAAAGATTGGAAAGCAGCACTGAATGCGCGGTTACCAGAGAGGCGTTAAGCGCGGTCTGGGAGCCATAGCTGGTGGTTAAGCCGTATTCTACCTGCGAATCAGCAGCTTCGTTGGTCGTCCAGGTGATAGTCGCGGAGTTGGCAGACACAGATGTGGCGGCAACAGCCGAAATAGACGGCGGTGTGGTATCACTGGCTTGAGTCGTGGCTGAAGCCGCAGTTGATTGGGCTGACACATTGCCGGCTGCGTCATAGGCCGCCACAGTATAAGTATAGGCAGTTGAAGCAGATAAGCCGCTATTTGAATAAGAATTGGTGGCAGAAGTGGCTATCTGTGTGCCACTCCGATAAATTCTATAACCGCTTATACCCACATTATCGGTTGAAGCGGTCCAGGAAAGATTAATTTGGCTAGATGAAACAGCTGTGGCAGAAAGACTGGTGGGGATTGAAGGGGCTTGGTTGTCGGGCAAAGTTACTGTCACGCTTGCTGATCTGCTTGTGGAAACATTGCCCGCCGCGTCTTTGGTCCAGGCGTAAAGGGTTTTAGAACCCGCGCTTGCGAATGTATAACTTGTCGGCGCGGATGCAGACCAACCAGTTGCCGAAGCGCTCGGCGCGGTGGCAGTTTCGGTTATCATATATCCGCTGACTCCAACATTGTCAGTAGCAGCAAAAGAAGAAATTGATACTGTCAGAGAAGTCGCGGTTGACGGAATAGTAAAAGCGCTGACTGTCGGGGCAGTGGTGTCGCCGGTTCCGCCGGATACGGTATAGAGTCCGTTATAAACACCACTCAAGAGAGGAACCCCGGCTAAAAAAGCGTTAGATTGGTTAGCATCTCCAGGCGCGAAATCAAAAGTTAAATTATCAGAGGAAGGAGTAGTGCCAGAAAGCGCTGTAAAATTAATTCTTGCGACTAAGCCGTTTGAGCTATTAACTGTGCTTGGATAAGGTATGCCGCGGGTAATTTTAATTTTTCCGTTAATCGGATCAATTATGTTCTCTGCCTGCATTGTGAAAACAGAGCCGGTCACATCAATGCTGGTGGCGCTAAAATGGACACGGTCATAACTTAAATAGGCGGCAACAGTATCTATCGTCCGGCCATTAGTATTAATATAGATGCTAACCTGAAATGTATCGTTAGCATTATAACTGCCAGTTGCCGGAGAAAGACTTAAGGTCGCCTGGGTAGTGTTGCCTACTAAGGCGGCTTGGGCAGGTAATACAACAAAAAAACCTATAATAAAAGTCAAGAGGAAAACGATAAGAAAATACTTTTTCATAAGTATATTATTACAGAAGCTTGCCTAGAACGGTATAAGTAATTATGCCGACACTATGAGCAAGCGATTAATTAAAAACAGCATTCTAATACAGAACCCTCTACATAAGAATCTCTGTCAACCTGATTTATTTGATAAACAGCGTCCCAGTCAAAACCCATTCCGACAAAGGCGTCGGCTGTTTTTATCCATCGTTTTTCACCCGTGTCGCCGGCCGGATAAAGCTTATATACCTTTGGATCCCCTATTGCGCGCACTAATTCAGAAGTGGTAAATGAATCAACTATTGATTTATCAACATCTTTGATATCGCTCCACTTTAGATGTTGATAGCTGTTAAACACGGACGGGCTCAAAATAAGCCGTTTAAATTTTTTGGTGCCGACGTATTTTACAATATAAACATCAATGTCGCCCTGGGCGCGAATTAAACCGCCTTCCAGGATGGAAGAAGTGCTCAATAAGACATTTGGCCCGTCGGGATATTGAGAAAGGGCGCTTGGCTCAACTATAACAATATTTGACCAAGAATAACCATTGCTGATAAAAACTTCAGCGCTTGGAACCCAACGCTTCTGGCCGTTTTCAATCAGATAAACTTTATCAGAATTGCTGGCGCGAAGCAGGCTGCCATTGGAGTATGTTGTTTGTCCGCCGGTTCCAACGGTATATTTAGCATTATAAACTCCGCTTAAAAAAGTTGTGCCAAGACCATCATCTTTAAATACATTGGAAGCGAGAGCTGATCCTGGCGTGAAATCAAAAGTTAAATTATCCGAAGCGGGAGTAATATTTGAAAGTGCTTTGAAATTTATTTTTGCCACAAGACCGTTAGTAATATTAACTCCCGGCGTTGGGACGCCGCGGGTAATTTTAATTTTTCCGTTGATTGCATCAATTATATTTTCTGCCTCCATGCTAAAAAGCGAGCCGGTCGTATCAATACTGACCGCTTGGAAATGCGTTTTGTCATAATTCAAATAGGCGGCAACCGTATTTACATATTGGCCACCGGAGTTGACAAATATGTTAACCGCGAAAGTATCATTAGCGTTAAAATTGCCGCTTTGGGGCGAAAGAGTCAGCGTGGCTTGGCTTGTGTTGCCCAGCAGGGCGGCGCTGGATGGCAGGGCAAGAAATAAAACAAGAGCTGCTGAAGTTAGAAAAATAGAAAAATCATATTTACGCATGGATGGATATAGATATATCTTTTTTAGGCGAATTTAAAACGCGGCTGTACCTCGTGTATATTTTAGATTTTGATATTTTATGTTTTATATTTATTTATCCCCACTGGCTCATCATAATGCTGAAGTCCTGCGCGTTCACATAACCATCCTGGTTTATATCGGCCACTGGTCTGTTTGTCGAGCCCCAATAGGACATCAAAATACTGAAGTCCTGAGCGTTGACTATCCCGTTATTATTTAAATCAGCCGTTTTATAGGTTATTGCGTTGGCGACGTTTGAAATAGAGGAGATATTGGCGCTTTCATCAGACGCTTTTATCGCGAAATAATATGTGGTATTTCCGGAAAGCCCGGCCACGGTCATTGTTTCGGCGCTGCCGCTTATCTGCGGAGCGGGTGCGCCGCTAACCTGGGTAGCCGAAGCAAAATTAGCAGCTGTTATGGCGCTTGTAGAATATCTGATATCGTAGCTCGCGGCTGTTCCGGCGGAGCCATCGTCCCCTGTCGCGGTCCAGTTCAGCCTGACTGTTCTAGCGGTCAATGCAGTGGCCGATAAAGTATTAATTGGACTCGGAGCATTAGTGTCGCGCGGTATGGCGGAAATTTGGGCACCGCTGGAATAATTAAGAACAATATCTCTGGAAAAGGCCTTATAATAGTAAGTTGTTCCATTGGTTAGTCCTGTGTTAACATAGCTGGTTCCGTTGTTGTCATAAATAATCGTGCCGTCTGTTGGACTTGTTGGATAAGAGCCGGTTTTTCTTAAAATTGTCACTCCGGCGAAATCCGTCGTCGGATTGGTCCAGCTTAACGAAATTTGTCCGTCGCCGGCCGTAGCCGTAAAACTGGAAACATTAGCCGGCGGCGTACCGTCAAGGGTGTATTGGGCATTGTAAACACCGCTTAAAACATAAGTGCCAGCCATAAAAACGGCGGATCTGCCTGCGTCGCCGGCGACAAAGTCAAAATTAAAGTTATCGGCTGAGGGGGTGGTGTTGCCTAACCCCCTCATATACAAAGTAGCGATTTTTGCGTTGGTTGAGTTGACTGTTGTGGGCGCTGGGACGCCTCGGGTGATTTTTATCATGCCCACAGGAGTGGAAGTTGATGATTCGGCCTGCATAGTGAAGGGCGAGCCGGTATAATCAATAACGTCAACGGCAAACAGGGCGGTATTATAATTAATATAGGCGGCCACGGTATCAACCCCCTGACCATGGGTGTTGACTGTTATATCAACCGTAAAAGTCGGGCCGACCCTGTAGATGCTTAGCTGCGGACTAAGGCTTAATGTTGCGTTGTCGGTGTTGCCAACCAAGACCGCTCCGCTGCTTAAAGGAATCATTAAATACAGGAGAGAAATTATTAAAGAAACTGCTTTAAAGATATTTTTTGTCTCTTTGTGCATATTTATATATTTATTAAATAAAAATAAAATTTATTAATTGATAAATATTTTAGCCCCCCTGGTTGCGTTTAGAATATTTGTTCCTTTTTTGTCGTTAAGATAAACTCCGGAGTATAGGTCAGAACCTTTTGTAAAATCAAAATAAATATTTTCAATAAGGGGTCTGGTTTTATCCAGTGCTTTAAAGCGAATAGTAGCCACCTTGCCATTGTGAATTTTAATCCCGGGTGTCGGTATACCCAAAGTAATTTTAATTTTACCCTCTTTTTCATTGATAACTTGTTCAGCAAGCATATTAAATAGCGAATTTGAAACATCAATTGAGATCGCTTTTATTTTATTTTTATCATAGCTTAAATAGGCGGCCGCCACATTAACATAGCTACCGGCAGTGTTAATTAAAACATCTATTGAGAATTCTTCTTCCGCGCTGTAATTACCTTCTATCGGTGACAAATACAGCAAGGCTTGCGGCGGACGCGTCGCTTCAGAGAAAAAAGTCTCAAAAGCCTCATCCGTTGGCGAGGATACCCAGTAAGCGATTAGGGCGGTCAGCAAAAACGATATAGCTACAAAGACATAGACGGCAAATCTCAAGTAACTAACCCTTTTTTTAAGCGTGTTAATAATTTTTTTATTACGTGCTTCATTAATCATATTTTTATTTTAGATTAAGATTAATTATAAATATTTTGTAAGTTTTTTATGGTCAAGGCCTTTTTTGTATAGTATATATAATTATATACTAAATTTTAGTAAAAGCCCTAATGGGGTTTATACACATGCTTTTCTGTTATTAATAAAGGGTAAGAAAGAAAAGAAGTGGAAAAATATAATCTGAAGCTGTCCATGTCCAGGGCTGATTAATAAGACCACTGACTCATTAATAGGCTGAAGTCTTGCGCGTTTACAAAGCCGTCTTGGTTTATATCTGCCCTGGGCCTTTCGGTGGAACCCCAGCTGCTCATTAGGATGCTAAAATCCTGGGCATTTATTAAATTATCATCGTTTAAATCAGCTGTCATAGAAACGTATTTAAAAACTTCGTTTGAAAAAGCGCTTTCTAATCCAGCAGTATTATAAGCGGTGGCGGAAAAATAATAAGTTTGGCCGTTAGTAAGATTGTCAATGGTGCGAAGCGTTACGTTCCCCACGTCAACAAAGGTGGCGTAGCCGCAAAGACCGCAGACACCTGGATCAGTACCGGTTCGGGTCGAAGTGCCATAATAGATTTTATAGCCGGCGATATCCGGTTCAGTATTGGGATCCCAAGCCAGCGTGACCGACCCGGCAAAGGCAGAATTTGTATAAAAAAGAGAGATAAATAATACCACTAAGACGATTAAAATGCGGTTGTGTCTCATATATATTTTATATTTAATTTTTTAATTATCCCCACTGGCTCATCATAATGCTGAAATCCTGTGCGTTCACATAACCGTCTTGGTTTATATCGGCCGGGGGCCTGGTTGTAGAACCCCAATAGGACATCAAAATACTGAAGTCCTGGGCGTTGACTACTCCGTTTGTGTTGAGATCAGCGGTTTGATAAGAAGTCCCACTCACGATAACGGTAGCCGAGCTCCAAGTGCCGGTTATATAGTTACAGGCCGAACCACTTAAAAGACAAAGGGAATTATTGGAAAAAGAAGGAGTGTTGCTGCCATCTATAGTCAACGACCGGAAACTGAGAGTGGCCAAAGCTCCCGAGCCCGAAACGCCGCCGCAAGAAGCTCCCAGCCGCGTTATCCCGAAAACGAGTTTTCCGGCCGGATTTTCCGCGGTCATTAAAGAAGTCTGGCAGCCCGACGACAAAAAAGTGCCTTCAGTGGCGCTGACATAATCTATCAGCGAAGGATTAAAATTTAAATCAAAAGCCACGCCGAATAAATTTGTAACGGAACTGATATTTACTGTTAAAGAAAAGTTGGTGCTTCTGGCAACGTTTTGGCTTGAGGGCGTCAGAGAAACCGTCTGCGCTAAAACAGAATTATGACAAAAAAGGCTAAAAACGATAAATAAGAAAACAGTAACAAAAAAATTTTTCATAAATACCAAAGCCGTTATTTTGAAATATACTCCGTCATCTCGGCCAAACGGCAGGCATAGCCCCATTCATTATCATACCACGAAATTACTTTGACCAGATTTTCTTTAACCATTGTCAGTGGAAGGTCAATAATGCAAGAATGGGCGTTGCCTTTAAAATCCATTGAAACGAGAGGTTCTGTGGAAATATCTAAAATCCCTTTTAGTTCGCTGGCTGCTTTTTCTTTGAATAAATTATTTATTTCTTTAACGTTCGTAGCTTTTTTGACCGTGCAGACAAAATCGGTAATGGAGACAACCGGGGTTGGCACGCGCAGAGCCAATCCGTCCAATTTCCCTTCAAGCTCGGGGATACACTTGGCAACGGTTTTGGCGGCGCCGGTAGTGGTTGGAACTATATTAATAGCTGCAGCTCTCGCTCGGCGCAAATCCTTGTGCGGCAAATCCAAAATCCGTTGGTCATTTGTGTAGGAATGGGCAGTGGTCATAAATCCGTTTTCTATCCCATAGGCATCGTTTAGAATTTTGACTATGGGCGCCAGACAATTGGTAGTGCAGGAGCCCATGGAAATAATATTTTCACCTTGGTATTTATCGGCGTTGACGCCCAAAAGGTAGGTTGGAATTTCTTCGCTGTCAGAAGGCGCCGAAATAATCACTTTTTTGGCGCCGGCTTTGATATGTTTTTGCGCGCCGTCTTTTTTGGTAAAAACACCCGAACATTCAAGGACCACATCAACATCTAAATCTTTCCAAGGCAGGGCGACCGGGTCTTTCTCAGCCAGAATTTTTATCTTTTTCCCATCAACCGCCAGCGCGTTTTTTTCCACTTTGACTTCATGGTCATATCGGCCGTAAAGAGAATCATATTTAAGCAGCTGCGCCAAAGTCGGCGCGTCGGTCAAATCATTTATCGCGACGACTTCAATATTCGGATGATTATCAAAAATTCTTCTGAAGGTAGGTCTGCCTATTCTCCCGAAACCATTTATGACTATTTTTGTCATTTATTTTTTTGTCATCCTGAGCGGAGCGAAGGATCTTTAAGATTCTTCGGGCTGCGCCCTCAGAGTGACATAATTTGAATTACCAACTGCCGCTTGAACCCCCGCCGCCGGATGACCCGCCGCCAAAACCGCCGAATCCCCCGCCACCGCCAAATCCACCGCCTCGTCCACCGCCAAAGCTGCCGATCCACCTATGTTTTTATTTCGTGCAAAGCAGCGATTCTTTCTTCAATGGGCGGATGGGTCATAAACAATTTAGTAAACCAGCTGCGTTTTTCTTCTCCCTTAAAGGGGTTGGAAATAAAAAGATGCGCTGTGGAATTATTGGCAATTTTCATTGGATTTGGATCAGAAGAGATTTTTTCCAAAGCTCGGGCTAAACCTTCCGGATAGCGGGTTAATAACGCACCGCTGGCATCTGCAAGAAACTCTCGTTTTCTGGATATTGCCAGGCGAATTAAAGAAGCGGCTAACGGCGCCAAAATCGCGGCCGCCAATCCTAGAATCATAATAAGGGAGCCGGCCGAGTTTCTGGAGCTGCGCTCGCCGCGCCTCAAAAAACTGATTCTTAAAAACATATTTGAAAGGACGGCCGCTATTCCGGCTAGCACCACGATTGCCGTTTGTAAAAACATATCCTTGTTGCCAATATGGGCAAGTTCGTGAGCGATTACCCCTTCAAGCTCAACCCGCTCTAATTTTTCCAGAAGGCCACGAGTTACTGCCAGGACCGCGTGTTTGGCATCTCTGCCTGTGGCAAAAGCGTTGGGTTGAAATTCGTTAATTATATAAATTTTTGGTAGGGGCAAGCCGGCAGTTATGCAAAGATTTTCGACTAGACGATAAAGTTCGGGATTATCTTGTTTATTAATCGGCTGGGCATGGACCATTGTTAAAACAATTTTATCAGAAAACCAATAACTGCCAAAACTCATTAAAACGCTTAAAAATACCGCTACAACTAAAATAGTACTGCTATCAAGCAAATAGCTGAAAAGCCAGCCGATGGCAATAATAAAAACCAGAAAACCGGTTATCAAAAACCAGGTTTTTCGGATATTTGATTCAGCGTGTGTATAGAGAGTCATTAAGCAAAAAAGCGCCAATGTTTGATTATTTAGCGAACTGGACTGTACGTGATAATATATAGCTGATTATTTGCTTATTTGCCGTTAATGCCGCAATAGAAATTTTAAAAACTTACTTTCACCGGCTCGCGAGCCGCTTGTTCGATCTCGAAAAAATCCATTTTTACAAAACCAAATAAACCAGCTACCAGATTAACGGGAAAGGTCTGAATTTTAATATTTAAATCACGAACGTTGCCATTGTAGAATCTTCTGGCAGCCTGAATTTTATCTTCGGTATCGCGGAGTTCTCGCTGAAGTTCCAGAAAATTTTGAGAAGCTTTCAGGTCGGGATAGTTTTCGGCTACGGCAAAGAGGGATTTTAGGGTATTGGTCAGCGCGTTTTCTGCCTGCGTTTTTTCTTTTACGCCGGTGGCACCCATTGCATTAGCTCTGGATTTGGTCACTTTTTCAAAAATTTCTTTTTCGTGAGCGGCGTAGCCCTTGACCGCTTCAACTAAGTTAGGAATCAAATCGTATCTTCTTTTTAATTGGACATCAATATCCGACCAAGCTTCTTTAGTTCTTGTTTTTAATATAACCAAGCGATTAAAAGTAACGATCAGCCAGAGAACAATAACTGCCGCTATGGCTAAAATAATTATTAAAAGAGGAGACATTTTTTAAAAACAATTATAATTTTTAACTTCGACCTTTATTCTTTAATTTTTAATAATTCTAAAATTTTATCTCGATTAAAACCGATGACAATTTCGCCATTGATATCAATGACGGGCACGCCCATCTGGCCGGATTTGTCAATCATTTCCTGCAATTCTTTTTCGTCGGCAGAAACATCAATATCCGCAAAATTAACCCCTTTTTCTTTAAGGAATTTTTTTAGCGTTACACAATAAGGGCAGGTGGGAGTGCTATATACTTTTATCACAATTTTTAATTTCCAATTTTTAATTTTTTAAATAATTTTTAATGCGTTAATTTTAAAACATTAAAAATTTATTTATTTTTGAGATATTCATATGCTGACAGCGCTGCTTTGGCGCCTTCGCCGGCCGCCACAATCATTTGTTTTTGAGGGACATCGGTAACGTCGCCGGCGGCAAAAATGCCCGTGCAGGAAGTCATATTGGTTTTCGGGTCTATGATAATTTCTTCCCTTTCGTTTAATTCTACCATATTTTTTAAATATTCGGAAGCGGCCGAGGAGCCGATTTCTACAAAAATTCCATCAACCGATATTTCTTTTGATTCATCGAAGCCGTTGTTTTTATAAAGTAGGCTTTTAACAAATTTATCCCCTTTTATTTCAGCCGGATAGCAATCATTGATAATTTCTATTTTTTCATGGCTTTTGAGCTGTTCTTGCATTTGAATGTCGTCGCCGCGCAAATCGGGATAGCGGTTAAACAAATAAATTTTAGCGGCGTATTTAGTTAGCTGCCAGGCTGCGTCCTGGCCCGCGTCGCCCGCTCCGACTACCGCGACAGTCTTGCTTTTAAACAAAGGGGCGTCGCAAGTGGCGCAATAAGTGATTCCTTTGTCTTCAAATTCCTTGGCGCCCGGAATATTAAGCCGGCGATATGTTTTGCCAGTAGCCGCAATTATTATCCGTGCTTCAAAATCGCCTTGGTCAGTAAAAATTTTAAAAGTATTCTGAGAGAATTTTGAGATGTTTTGCACATTTACACCTTCTTTAATTTCTATAGCCAGTTTTTCGGCGTGGTCTCTAAATTTTTCCATCAGCTCCACGCCCAAAATTTCCGGAATACCCAGATAATTATTAACTAAATGCGCTTCGGTTGTCTGGCCCCCGACATTGGCGGCCAAAACTAGGGTATTCAGTTTTTTGCGCACGGCGTAAATTGCCGCCGAAAGCCCGGCCGGCCCGGCGCCGATAATGATTAAATCATATAACATAAAACACGCAACATATAACAATAAGATTTTGTTATATGTTACCTGTTACATGTTACATGCCATCTATGCTCAGTAATTTCCACTTATCACCTTTGACCCTTTTAATTTCAACTTTACAGGGTAATAAAAGGTTAATATTGTATTCCAAATTCTCCGGCGAGATATTTTTTCCGTGTTCAACAATACTTCCTAATTCTATCACAATTTTGTTTATTTTCAATAAATTGTTTTTGGCTGCGTGCTCTTTGGCAATTTTTACTATTTGATTGGCAAGGTGAAAATCATGCATAGCCGAAATTTAATGTGTCGCGCAGGTCAAGCACGGGTCATAAGCCCGCACCAACATTTTTATTTTGTCGGTACAATCTTTTTTACAGACGTTTTTTGTGCCCAAAAGCGAAGGCAAATATTCTTCCAAATCTTTTTCCACGCGCGCCAGGTTTTGCGAGGTCGGAGTGATGATATTACAATTTTTTACTTTGCCGTTGCCGCCGATTTCGTAAAAATAATAGAGTGTGCCGCGCGGCGCTTCCATGGCGGCTGTGCCTCTGGCCGAAATTTGAATAAGCCTTAATTTTGTCTTAATCAGGCGTTCGTGCTCGCCGGAATTGTTTTTACTTAAATCCTGACGCAAAATATTGTGGAGCAATTTTTTTGCTTCTTCAACGCAATGAACCATCTCTATCGCCTGGGCTAAAATATTGTGGAACGGGTTAAAGCTGGGCAAATGGATTTTGGCGGCCCTAAGATACTTTTTTGCTTCGGGATTAAGCTGGCCGGGATTATTATTCAGCCGCGAGATTGCGCCAACCATAAAAGGCTTGCCAAGGTATTGCGCTCTTTTAACGGCGCTGCCTTTCAATTGAAATTCTTTGATAGTATCAATAAATTCTGTTGGACTAGTATTTTTTTCATCAGGTGTTTTTATTAAGCCGTCATAAATCGCGTATTCTTTTGCGTGGTGCAAACTGGCGTAGGGCGCGGAACGGATAAATGCGGGATATTTTAATTTAATGAAAAGCGCGGCGAGCTTTTTAGCGGCACCCAGTATTTCTTCGCATTCATAAAAAATCTTTCCCAGTTTTTTAGCGTCGGGCAATTTTAGAAACCCGCCGATAGTTGGGGTTAAAGGATGAATTGAGCGGCCGCCAATAATTTCTATAATTTTGTTGCCAAATTCCCGCAAGGCCAGCGCGTCTTTAGCGCGGCCGGGAAATTTTTTAATTAAGTCCAAATCATTGGCTGTACCAAAAAAATCAGAAAGCGAAAAAAAGAAAAGATGCAGGGCATGGCTGTTAATGATTTGTCCCATCATCGTTAGTTTGCGCAACAGGATGGTTTGTTCGGAAACTTCAATATTCAGCGCTTTTTCCAACGCTTTTAAGCTTGTTAAAGTATGCACCACCGGGCAGACGCCGCAGATGCGAGAGGTAATTTGCGAAACCTCAAAAATGCTCCGGTCGCGCAAAATTCCTTCCAGTAGCCGCGCGCCTTCTTGAACATCTATTCGCGCTTTTTGAACATTTCCCTCCGCTATGTCGGCGGTAAAGCCGGCGTGTCCTTCAATTTTAGCGATGTGATCAATTTTGATATGCAAGAAAATGTCTACCGTCTACAGACTACGGTCTAACGCCGGAATTAATAAGCGGTAGTCGGTAGTCAGTGGTCGGTTAGCTTTTTATGTTTGGCGGGTCGGGGTAAATTTTATCCTCCATCCCAAAGCGCTGGGTGATTAAATCAATTTCTTCTTGAGTATAATTTTGCGCTATTAATTGTTTATTTAATTTGTCGGGATTGATGTTTTTTATCGGTCCGCGGCAGCCGTCGCAGGGGTAAGCGCTTGAGGGGCAGGGCGCGCCGCAGCCGCCCAGAATTACGGGGCCAAGACAGGGCAATCCCCCCTTCGCTAAAGCTTCGGAGGGTGAACCTTCTTGCAGTAGGCATTTATTTTGTCTGATCTGGCATTCATAGCAGACCGGCCGTTGGGGAATTTTTGGCTTAATTCCCGCGACTAAGCTTTTGGCAATACGTAAAAATTCTTTTTTGTTTATTGGGCAGCCGGGAATTTCAAAGTCAACTTTTACGTAATGGCTTATTGGTTTTATGTCGGGATTGTTAATTTCCTCAAAATTTTTATAGACATAGCGCAGGCGTTCATTTTTGTCCTGATAATTTTTTATCTCGGCAATGCCGCCCAGCGCCGCGCAGGCGCCAAGCGCCACTAAATATTTAGAGCGCGAGCGCAGGTTTTTTAATCTCGCGATATTTTTTTCGGTAATTGGCGCGCCTTCCACAAAAACAATGTCGTAGTTGGGCGGTTCGGGCGTATCTTCCAGAAACGCGAAATCGCCGATAGTTATTTTTTTGGACAAGTCCAGAAATTTTTGTCCCAAATCCAAAATCGCCACCTGACATCCCTCACAGCAGGTCAGTGAAACTATAGCAATGGTTGGTTTTTTTATCATACTCATTATATGTCATTGCGAGCCCGCCGCTTTTGGGCGGCGGGGCGAAGCAATCCCGTACAATTACCGCCGTTATCAGTTATCCGCGGGATTGCCATGTCGTCGCTGCGCTCCTCCTCGCAATGACAGTTGTTTTATAAAGACTTCAAGGTATTCAATGTATACTTTTTTAAATTGGCCATCTCGCTTGTACTTAATACCTGCACCAGGTAATTCCAATGGAATGAAACCCAGTCCCCTATTTTAATTTTCGGTATTAAATTTTTATCCCAGAAAATTTCTTTTTGCTTTGGCGTGCCGAGCTTCAAAGTTTTATTCTCGACGAGAGGCTGATATTCTACTAAAATTTTGATTTTTGATTTTTGATTTTTGATTTTTTTTATTACTCTTCCCCACCCCACTCGGCAAACATCTTTTAATTTTGTGTCACCTTCAAAATTAACCCGGCCGGTAATTGAGCCAAGGACTAAAATATGGAAACTGTGATGCGGTTTAGAATTATTTGATATTTCTTCGGCTTTTTTAGCGGCGGCTTCTTTTGACAAAAGTCCGGGTCGGGAAAAATTTTCAGAAATCATCTTTCGCAGATCATCAATTTTCACTTCCTCCAGCAATTCATTGCCTATCCAGTAGGCCTCCACAACTTTTTTATTAAACGGCCCGGCCTTAATTTTGTTTTTTTGCGCAATTAATTCGTAATAGGCGTAAGCGGCTTCGAATTTTTCAAGCACCGGTATGATATCGGGTATGCCCAACTTGCCCTTGATGAATTTTTTTAATTTGTCCTGCTGCGGGCCGCAAAATCCCAGAGTATTCGGGATTAGGCCGTAAAGAGCGGCTAATTTTGGTCCAGAATTATCAATTATCATGTCTTAATGTCATTCTGAGAGCGTAGCCCGCCCGCTTCGCCGGAGCTTCAGCGAGGCGAGAAGAATCTCTCGCGTATGCGAGGAATTCTCTGGCTGGCATTCGTCAGAGATCCTTCGCTATCGCTCAGGATGACTCCAGGAAATAAGGCTACGCATTTTAATAATTTTTTTCCACAAATAACTCGCACCAATAATCACCGTTAATCCACTTAAAATTAAAAGTCCCGACAGAATTTCTTGAAAATTTATTTTTCCGGCACTAATCGCTGCAAGTAAAGTCGTAATCGGCGAGCCCAGAAGTAAAATTGCGCAAGCGACAGAAACCGGAATGTATTTGAGCCCATTATACCAAGAGACAACATAGCCCAGCAAAATTGCCGCAGTAATCAAAACCCAGCTGATTTGGCCAAAATTTAAAACAACTATTGAATCTATCCGGCCGCTTACACCAAGAAATCCCAGAATAAAAATTGAGCCAAAAAACATTCGTCCCCAAGCCACGGTTTTTGCCGGCATATCTTTAAGGGTGTATTTGGAAATGATATTTTCTGTTGCCCAAAATAGAGTAGCCAAAAGAATCAATAAATCTCCGTAACCAAAAGAAAAATTAAGGGTTTTCAGCAGCAGTGTATTGCCCAAAAGCAAAAGTAAAGCGCCTATTAAAAAATTCTTGGAAAGTTTTTCTTTAAGGAATACTACCGCCATTGCCGTCACATAAATAAACATTGTTTTTTGGATAAAACTGCCTTGCGCCGCCGATGTCAGGGCCAGCCCTTTGAAAAAAAGTAAAAATGGGATACTGCCGCCGATAAGTCCAATTAAAACTAGAAGCAGCCATTGTTTTGGTTTCAGGCCGCGCAAAGCGGCGCGGTTTTTCAAAAACAAAACAAGGCCGGTCAGCGCCAGAGCGACTATCACATTTTTTAAAAAAGCAAAAACATAGGGGTCCGCCAGCGACACCCCAAATTTATTGATAAAAATAGAAAAGCCGGAAATTACAGCGGTTGAAAAAACCAATAATAGGCCCTTTTTATTCATAACTCTGAATGGCCATTGCGAGGAGCGTAGCGACGAAGCAATCCCGTGGTTATCGGACGGGATCCTTCGGCACTTCGTGCCTCAGGATGACAATAAATTGTTAATCTCTTTAGCCTGTTTTTGGCTGATTTTTTTTATAATGATGCTGTTTTGGCTTAATACCCAATCCCCTTTTTTCACCGCAATAAAAGCGCCCAAGCGTTCTTTGCCTTTGGCTGATTTTACTTCAATAAAATCTTTTTTTACCGAGATAACTTGTTTGGGTATGGTTAAACACATAATAAAAATTAAATATCAAAAATCAAAAATCAAATGGTAAACTTTTTATAATAAACACAGCAATGCCGGCAATAACAATAAGAGAGGTCAATATGGCGGGACCGATGTCATAGAGTTCTTCGCCCACAATAAGTTTTATCTTTTTGCGCATAATTATATTACTCCGGGAATATTTTTTATTTGTTCATAACTGAATACTGGTCCGTCTTTGCAGGTGTAATATGGCCCCACGGCGCAATGCTGGCAGACGCCCAGACCGCAGTGCATTCGGCGTTCCAATGAAAGATAAATATCTTGGTCGGTAACCTCCTTTTGCTTTAATTTTTCCAGAACGAATTTATACATAACGGGCGGGCCGCAAAGAAAAGCTTGGGCGTTTTCAACAATTGGAAATTTATCAAAAAGCGTAGTTACCAACCCCACGCAACCCACCCAATTGGCGCATTCTTTGTCAATTGTCAGCTTAACGTCAATTCCGTTCTCGCGCCATTTCGCATATTCGTAGCGAAAAAGCATTTCTTGGGGCGAACGGGCGCCGTAAAATATCTGTACCTTGATGTCTTTGCCTAAAAATTTATCTTTACCTAAAATTAATGTTCGCAACGGAATCAGTCCTAATCCACCAACGACGATGAGTAAGTTTTTCTTCTCGCCATTTTGATTTTTGATTTTTGATTTTTGATTTATTATTGGCCAACCGTTCCCGTAAGGCCCGCGAATTCCCACCTTATCCCCTACTTTCATTTCGTGCAATTTGTGCGTCAGCCGGCCGATATCGCGGATGCAAAGTTCCAGATATTTTGCCCCGGCCGCGTTGCAGGGCGCGAAAGGCGCTTCGCCGCATCCGGGAATTGAAAGCTCAATAAACTGGCCGGGCGCAAAGGAAAAATTATAACCCCAGACTTTTTGGACAAATTCAAAACGGAACAGCTTGACTGTATCTGTCTGCGGAGTTATTTTGACTATTTTAGCCGGTTCAGAAAGGTAAGGGTTATTCAATAATTTTTAATTTTTAATTTTTAATTTCCAATAAATGTCCCGCCCGGCGGGGCAAGTTTGAAAATTAAATCATTGAAAATTGATTGAAAATTTGAAAATTGATAATTGAAAATTAAGACGCTTCTATTTCCTTCAGTACTTCCTTAATGTCTATTCCCACCGGGCAGACTTTTGCGCAGCGGCGGCAGCCAACACACCCTATAAAGTTAAATTCATCTGGAATTCTGGCAAATTTATGGAAATACCAGAAATGGATTCGTTCGGCTGTAGTTTTTAAGAATTTCGGCGCTTGCCCTGAGCTTGTCGAAGGGCCGGAAACTTCAGAAAACTCCTGATAGAAGCAAGAATCCCAGCAGCGCACTCTGGCGCCGGAATTTTTCTCCAGTCCCGGATAATCGTCTACCCTGAAGCAAAAGCAGGTCGGGCAAGATAGAGTGCATTTGCCGCATTCAATACAGCGAGTACCCAACTCATCCCAAATTTTTTGATTATGTTTATTTTTCAGTTTATCGCGCAACCGCTCCATCTGTTCATCCGGTTTCCCTTCTTTGATCGGTCCGCTGAATTGAATATGCTGATAATCTTTATACCCAAAATGTTCTAAAATTCGCTGGCCTTTAATTGAGCCGGAGAAAACTTTGAAGTGTTGGTTGTTGATTGTTGGTTGTTGGTCGTTTGCAAAGAATATGTCAAACGGCAGATGCTCTAAAATATCTTCTTCATATTTTTGAGCAAAAATATTATTGCTAATTTCTGGAACTGACGAGCTGCCGACAATTAAAATTTTTCTGCGGCGGGCTTGATAGTAGGGGTCTTTTTCAAAAACTTGGTCATAGAGATTTATGGCTTTAAGGTCAAGGAGATTTACACCCAATAGGGCAACTTTTTGTTCTTCAAAACTCTCTTTTAGGGAATTATTTTTATATTTAAACAGCGTTTCGCCTTCTGGAATAAAAAAATGCTTGAAAGAATAAAAAGGCAGACGGTCGTCCAAAACAAGTTCTGTCGGTTTTTCAATTTGTTTAATTAAAATCAAGCCATTATCTTTTTTTGTTTGCGGCTGATGAGCAGTTAAGTATGGCGAAATTTCTTCTTCGTCAAGCGAATCAAGAGGTATTAAGGTCGGTCCAAAAATCAGCCAATTGGCTTTTTGGAGATAAATAACAAACTTTTCAAGCAGGGCTTGATTCATTAGTTAAAGTATAGCAAAAATTTTATGAAACGGGAATTGTGGATGATATTATGCCAATAAAAAAAGGTGGGTCTTTTTGAGACCCACCCAAGCATTCCGTATTCTATAAAAGTACGCGGCAAGTTTTTCTTATGCGGACATCTCCGCAATCCTGATACTTGCCGCATTTAGCACAGATTACATCTCCGACTTCAATTTTTACCTCGCCGTCGCATTCCGGATAATTTTGGCAGATGCCGGCAACTAAACATGCTATTGCCGTTACATCGACAAGCACATCTCTGTCTTTGATCGATGTAATTGTTTCTATTCTACTCATTTTAACCCTCCTTTATTTTTTATTCTGGCTAAGCCAAGTTTTCTTTCCGTTTTATTTTGACTAGCGAGGAGCGCCGCATCCCGCTACGCGGGATATGGCGTCCGAGCGAAGTCAAAACAAAGAGTTTGATGCCTTTATTTTCCAAACAGCCAATTTGAATCTTAAATTTCGCCAAGCCGGCGCATATTCCATTATTAAATATAATACAAAAATGCTCCAAAGCGAAATCATGCCGGCGGTCGCTATGTTTCTGGGCAAGGAATTGTTGCCGGTGACCACTTTGACGCCCTTAACAATGCCGCCAACAGTTGTGCGTACTTCGTTTGAGTCAAGTTGGCCCAAATTATCTGCTTTAATTAAAGCGGTGTTGGAAATTATAAAATTATTATACGGCACAACATCAATTTCAACCTGATAAGAAACAGTAATTGAATTGCCGGCGGATAAGCTGCCTATACTCCATGTAATTTGATTGATGGAAGAATTATAATAACCGTTGCTGTCAATGCTTTGGTAGGTTGTATAAGAAGGCAGGGTGTCAAAAATCTGCACGTTTGTCAGATTGGTTGCGCTGCTGTTGGTGTAGCTTAGGGTGTATTTCAGGATATGGCTGATTTGCGCTGTATTGTCGGTGCCAGAGCCGTTGGGCGAAGTCAAATTGTCAACCCGCTTGCTGAAAGTTGTCGGTTGGGGTTGTGTGGAGCTTACTACGACCTGCGCGGAAGCTTGTTGTTGTGACATACTGTCTCCGGAGGCGTAGGCCGTATTAACTAAAGTTTTGCCGGTATAGCCATAGTACATATAAGTCTCGCCAGGCAGAGCCACGGGGCCAACCGTTGCTTCAAAAGTAATATTTCTGGTTTGATTGTCGTAAAGTACGCCCAAATTAATGCCGCCGTAAAAGAAAGAATCAGAGAAACTGGAGCCGTCAAGGCGGCCGGAGCCGGAAACATAAGTCAGGCCGGAGGGTAAGCTGTCCCAAACGCGGACATTATTAACTTGATTGCCGCTCGGGGTAGTAACTTGAATGGTAAATAAAACCCGATCGCCCGGATTGGCGTTGGTATTGGATAATAGGCCTGTTTGACCGGCAGTAAGATTGCGGACATATTTAGTTAAGGTTAAGAAACCTGATTGCTGTTGTGAAATATAAATCACGGCAGAGTCGTTGCGTTCGCTGACCTGATCAGCCCGAGCGTAGGCATAGTTAGTTAAAGTCTGGCTGCCGCTTGTGTAGCCGGTGATTGTCGCTTCAAAAGTAATAGTGCGGGAGCCGCCGGAATAAAGCGAGCCGATATTAACTCCGCCGCTTAGAAGCTGGTCGGAGCCGTAAAAGCCATCAAGGCGCACCGTGCCGCTGACATAAGAATCATACGAAGACAAAACATCGCGCACAAAAACATTATTGAGCGTTGTGTTGCCGGTATTATTTAGTTGGATTTTGAATTCAACACGGTCGTTGTTTTGCGCGTTGACGCTTTCAAAATAGCCACTTTGGCCGCCGGTGAGATTGCGGACGGTTTTAGCGACAGTCAAATCGTAGTTATCTGAAGGCGGTTGATTTGAACCAACTTTAGCTTTGAAAATAATCGCGCCCGAAAACTCCCAGCAGCCTTCATTAGAACCCAGATTTATGCCCGAGCCAAAAAGCTGTTCTCCGCTTTGGCCGTTAGGAAAAGACACCGGCGCATCACTGCGCCAATCGGTTTGATTTGGAAACCATTTAGCTGAACCGGATATATATTGTAAAGTTTGAGATGAGCTTAAATTTATCTGGACAGATTGGGTTAAGGGATTTGATTGTGTCGCGTTGGTGGCGTTGTCAGCCCAGAGATAGCCGGTGACCGTGTGTTGGGAATTTTGTCCCGAAGGGAGAGAAACCCGTAGGGAGGTGTTATTGGCAATCGTGTTAACCACGCCGTTGTGATAATAAAGATAAAAAACCAGCGTGTCGCCCTGGTCAGCTGAAACCGGAAAGTTCCAGTCAGTACCCTTAGTTTCGTTTTTCACATCCAGCAGATAATAGTCGCGATTGAATGTTTGCGTATGGACATAGGGCGTGAAGATATTGAACTGCGGGCTGTCGGCGCGGGCAACAGACGGAAAAATAACCTGGCTTAAAATGCCGGCAGCCAAGATTAAGACTATAGCAAAAGAGAAAATGGCTTTTTTAGATTTTCCGCTAATGAATTTTTTCATGGTTTATAATTTAAATTCCACAATTATCTTGCCGGCGGACGGTTCATTTCCGGGTTGCAGCCAGTATAAGTCACGACAATGTTGGCCGAATCCTGGATTTCGTTAACCTGGTCAGCCCGGGCATAGCCGGTGTTGGTCAGCGTGGTTGTGCCGCGGACAAATCTGACTTCCCGTTCCAGCGTTCCTTCAAAATAAACTGTTTTTGACTGGCCCGGAGAGAGGCTGCCGATATTTATTCCGCCGCTGGTAACGCCATCAGCTGTGGCGGCATTGTCAATTTTAGTTGTTCCGGAATTATAAAGCAACCGGTCAGGCAGAATATCGCG
>Ga0180007_10002673_pt1 | contig 20816 bp, 21 predicted proteins | sample MM_PC_MetaG_FD_121122 | JGI IMG/M metagenome (GOLD analysis project Ga0180007, IMG submission 121122) | Groundwater microbial communities from the Aspo Hard Rock Laboratory (HRL) deep subsurface site, Sweden - MM_PC_MetaG | ecosystem: Environmental > Aquatic > Deep subsurface > Groundwater... | reverse complement strand
TGTGGAGGCGATCGTGCCTGATAATCATAATACTGAATATCTTGATATATCGCCTTTGCGAAATAATCTTAAGCTTATCAGGCGTTATAAGGAGCAAAAAGGGTTTTCTTAGGCTTCCATCTTTGACTTCAAGGCCATCACAGCGACGATAGCGCCTCTTTCGGCCTCTTCGAGCTTCATTGTGATGAATTTGACGGTTTCCTCCAGGGCAGGGATTCTCATGTGTTCCAGAGCGTTTACGCGGCGCCTGGTCTTTTCTGTCTCTTCTGCGAGGAGCTGTGCCTGTTTCTCGATTTCTGCGAGTTTGATCAGTTTAGGAGTGACTTCTTGAAATAATGATAAGGAAGTATCGAGTTGTCCCGATGTTTGGTTGAATCCGTATGAGTGGACCGAACCCTTGAGCTCATGTTCGAAATAAGGGATGTGGACGCTCATCACATTTTTTGTAGTGGCTGCGAGTGTGCTTTTTGCGGAAGTGAAAGTCAGTGCGCTTTCGAGCATTTTCGGTGTTGCCGTACTTGCGGAGGCTCCAGCGAAGTTTTTGAAAGCCGATTCGAGTTTTTTTTCAACTTCGCGTCTGATTTGCTTAGCTTCTTTTATGATTTCCATGAACTTTTGCATGAGTCCGTCCTGCTTATCTTTGAGAAGTTTGTGTCCGCGTTTGGCTGCTTTGAGCTGAATTTTCAGCTTGAGCAGTTCCATTCTGGTTGGCTTGACATCTAGTTTTGCCATTTAGGTAGTGAATAGTGAGTAGATAACAGTTAACAGTAGGTGGTGTTTCCCTGCGGGAAACGGTTTGATTTGTTGTGCATGGGGTATTGGGCATGCGGGCCGTTGGCCCTCGGTAGCGCCCCGCCTTGGCGGGGTGCTATTCTTCTTCTGAGTCTTCCGGTTCGGGGTCGGCTTTGCCGTCCATGTATTTGGCGATGTGCTCTTCTTTTACACGCTTGAGTTCGTTTCTTGGCAAAACTCTCATAAGGTCCCAACCGATATTCAGAGTGTCTTCGATGCTGCGGTCTTCATATTCACCTTGAGTGATGAATTTTTCTTCAAAACCATTTGCGAATTCCAAGAATTTCTTGTCGGCTTCTCCCAAAGCTGCTTCACCAAGGATAACGGCAAGGTCGCGAACCTCGATTCCACGCGCATAAGCGGCGTAAAGTTGCGCGAACACACCTTCATGGTCTTCACGAGTGATTTTTCTCGCTGTAGGGGCAAGACGCGATAGGGAAGGGAGAACGTTGATACAAGGGTAGATACCTTTTCTGTGGTGATCACGCGAAAGTACGAGCTGTCCTTCTGTAATATAACCTGTAAGGTCAGGGATCGGGTGAGTGATATCGTCTTCAGGCATAGTCAAGATCGGGATTTGAGTGATTGAACCTTTTTTGCCTTTAATTCGACCGGCTCGTTCGTACAAAGTCGCCAGATCGGTGTAAAGATAACCCGGATAACCACGTCGCCCCGGAACTTCTTTACGCGCTGCGGAAACTTCACGAAGCGCTTCACAATAGTTTGTGAGGTCTGTAAGGATTACAAGTACATGCATTCCCTTTTCATAGGCCAGGTATTCGGCGGCGGTAAGTGCCATTCTCGGAGTTGCAATACGCTCTACCACCGGATTATCAGCTGTGTTGATAAACAGAGTCGCTCTCTCGATTGCGCCCGTTTTTCTAAATTCGTTTGTAAAATATTCGGCTTCTTCAAATGTGACACCCATCGCTGCGAAAACCACAGCGAATTCAGTTGATCCTCCCTCATCACTTCTTACTTTTGCTTGTCTTGCGATTTGGGCGGCGATTTGGGCATGCGGCAGACCTGCTCCTGAGAAAACGGGGAGTTTTTGTCCGCGAACGAGTGTGTTTAGGCAATCGATTGTTGAAATTCCCGTCTGAATAAAGTCGTTAGGGAAGTCTCTTGAATATGGATTCAAAGGTGCTCCGTTGATGTCGACTTTTTTCTCCGGAATAATTGCGCCTCCTCCGTCGATCGGGTTTCCTCGGCCGTCGAAAACACGCCCGAGCATATCTTCCGATACCGGAAGTTCAAGAGTTTTGCCAAGGAATCGTGCTTTTGATCCTTCTGTTCCAACGCCTTGATTGTTTTCGAACATCTGGACAAGCGCCATCCCTTCATGAGCCTCCAGAACTTTTCCGAGTCTGGTTTCTCCTGAAGGCAGTGTGATTTCACATAATTCCTCGAATTTGATACCTTCGACATCTTCTACCATGATGAGAGGACCTGCGATCGAAGTTATTGTTTTGTATTCCTTTTGCATAGTTATAAGTTATTAGTTGATAGTTGTGGGGGGCATTGGGCAGAGGGCATGCGGCTACTGTCCCGCCTTGGCGGGACTGTTAGGCCAGCTGTCCGATTGCTTTTTTGACTTTGTCGATTAGTTCTTGGTATTTTTCCAGTTTGTCGGGGTCGAGCTCTTTACATTTGGCGACTTCTTGAAGGACAGGCAGTTCGAGTAGTTTTTCGATTTCGAACTCTTCCGAGCTTGTTAGAGGCATTGCCTCGTCGTACATGGTAAGAATTGTTTTAAGCATCCAGTATTGTTTTTTCAGTGAGGTGTAAGCATCCATATCGTCAAAAGCGTTTTGGAAAAGGAAGTCTTCACGGATAGATTTAGCTGTTTCAAGAGTTAATCTTTCTTTTGCCGAAAGCGCATCCATACCTACAAGACGAACGATTTCTTCAAGCTTAGATTCCTCTTGGAGGATACCCATAGCTTTTCCTCTAACATCCATATAGTCCTCGGCAACTTCTTTTTTGACGTAACTTTCCATATTATCAAGATAAAGCGTGTAGCTTGAAAGCCAGTTGATAGCCGGAAAGTGTCGCCTGTAGGCAAGTTTTGCGTCCAATCCCCAGAAAACCTTGGTTACACGAAGAGTGTTCTGAGTGACAGGTTCGGAAAGATCTCCTCCCGGAGGTGATACGGCTCCAATGGCTGTAAGTGAACCTGTTCTGTATTCTGATCCGAGACAACTTACGATACCGGCTCTTTCGTAAAATTCCGCAGTTCTTGATCCCAAGTAAGCCGGATAACCTTCCTCTCCCGGCATCTCTTCAAGACGCCCCGACATCTCGCGAAGAGCTTCCGCCCATCTTGAGGTTGAGTCGGCCATGAGAGCTACATTATATCCCATATCACGGTAATATTCCGCGATTGTGATACCTGTGTAGATAGAGGCTTCGCGAGCCGCTACCGGCATGTTTGATGTGTTTGCGATAAGAATTGTTCTTTTCATAAGAGGTTCTCCCGTGTTCGGATCTTCCAAGTGAGGGAATTCTTGCAGTACTTCTGTCATTTCGTTACCACGTTCTCCGCAACCGATATAAACGATGATTTCCGCGTCACAGTATTTTGCGAGTGTTTGCTGTGTGACGGTTTTTCCCGCCCCGAAAGGTCCGGGAATACATCCCGCTCCACCTTTCATGATAGGGAACATCATATCCAGAACTCTTGTACCGCTTATTAGTGGTACACTTGGAGTTTTCTTGGTTTTTACAGGTCGTGGTTTACGGATTGACCATTTCTGCATCATTGGTATTTCTACTTTTTCTCCTTTGTCATTTTCCAGTATCGCTATAGGTTCTTCTATTGTGTGTTCTCCGCTTTTTATTTCCAGGATTTTCCCGCCTTTGATGTTTGGTGGTACCATTATTTTGTGGCGGATCAGGTTGGTTTCCTGAACTTCGCCGAGAACATCACCGGCGATTACATTATCATCCTTATTGACGGTTGGTTCGAAGTTCCATTTCTTCTTTCGATCGAGAGCCGGCACTTCGATTCCACGGTTGATGAAAGATCCCACTTCTTTTTCTATAAGAGCGAGAGGTCTTTGTATTCCGTCGTAAATTGACTCGAGAAGTCCCGGGCCGAGGTCAACCGACATGGTCGTTCCCGTTTGGAAAACAGGTTCGCCGGGTCCGATGCCGGAAGTTTCTTCGTAAACCTGAATAGAGACTCTGTCCCCTTTGATTTCGATTACTTCTCCGATAAGACCTTCTTCGGAGACGCGCATAACTTCGTACATTTTGGCTTCAGGGAGTCCTTTGGCTACTACGAGAGATCCTGCGACTTTTACGATTGTTCCTTTTTGCATAGTTGTAAGTTATTAGTTGATAGTTGTTAGTTTAGTACCCAGTAATGAGTGCCAAGTACCCAGTGGGTGGTGTTTCGCTGGTGCGAAACGTCTATTTGTAGTTGTTAGTGGGGGCAGAGGGCATTGGGCTGTTATTTGTCTCCCAGTATGTCTGATCCGACTGCTTGTTCGACGATTTTACTTATTCTTTGGAGTCCGAATCCGGTTGTGCCTTTCGGTCCGGGGATCGGGATTATTGCCGGCATTGTTGTAGAGGAAAGCTTTTTTAAGTCCGCTTCAGGGATTTGCATTGCGAGGTCCTCTACTACGAATATGATTGCGTATTTTGGTTTGTCCGAGTTTTCTTGCTTGGTTTTTTTTAGTTCGTACAGTTTTTCCACCACTTGTTCTTTATTTAAAGCGGAGTGTGCTTCCAGTCCGACGGCTTTGAAGCCGAGGATTGTGTCTTTTGGGCCGAGGATTGCTATTTTGAAGTCCATTTTTATTTAGTGAGTAGTGAGTAGATAACAGTAAACAGTGGATGGTGTTTTGCCTCCCGGCCACAGAGTGCGCAGGTCCGGCGAAACGGGTTGATTTTTATGGGTTATAAAACTTTGGCAGATTGCCGCGGATTTCATCTTGATCCATTCCGTTTAATTTGCCGATCATTATCATTCTGATTATTTTTGCGTTTAGTTCTTTTTGCCACCAGTACATTAGAATCGGTTCGATTCCGTACGGCAGGAATCTCGAGTCTTGTATCAGCCCGATTAAGTGGTTCGTTAGTTCCAAGTCCAGGGCTTTCCATGATTTTGATTTTTTGTATTCTTCGATTCCTTTTTCGACAGCCTTGTCGTAAGGCGTGAATCTGAAAATTTCTACGAGAGCGTCAAAATCTTCCTTGAAGTTGTCTTGATATTTATCGTTCCTTATTGATCCGCCGACAGTTAGAGTTCTTTTTAGAATATCGTCTCCCAGTCCGAGTGCTTTTATCCTGAAAAACGCACTCAAGTTGAATAGGTCGGTTTTTGCTTCGAAGAAATTTATCAAAAACTCCGATTTTATTTCGATAGAGATTTTCTGGCGGATTTTCAAGAAAGCTCTGTCGATGTGGAGGTCGACGAGCATTAGCTCTCCGGTTTCTTCATAGAGTTCTTTTGCGCGGCGAACAGCTCTTTCCAGGCGAGGTTTTTCGTCATCTTTCATTCGAAGCTGGATGATTTCGTTATCAAAAATATATTCCGCAAGAACCGATGGTTTGATTTTGCCCCAAGGAATTATGAGGTGCTCCACATCTTCACGAGTTTTACCCGTCAACTTGGCTTTTAGGTAAGTTTTGCAATTGTGCGCATCGTATTCGTACCAAGCCATGTTGAGGATCCATCTTTCAGGGGTGATGTTGCATAGGAGGTCTCTCGTATCGGATAGTCCGGCATCGATTACTTCTTGGAAATCTTCAACTTTTTCGATTTCGCCGATGTGGGTTGAATAATCGGTTTCGTTGAGAATTCTGTAAGCCTCTTTTGCATCTTTTGCACCAAGCATTCTTTCCAAGTCGGTTTCATTCAGGAGTTGATTCCTTAGAACTTGGATTCTTGTTGCCGCGTATGTGAATTCGTCTATGTTTGGCATGTGGCTAATGGCTAATTATTTGCTTCTTAAAATAAAATATGTGCGATTTTTGTTTCGAGCTCGTCGCGGAGCTGTCTTCCTATCAGGCAGTCGAATGTTAGGTCGTATTCTATTTTTTCGACTCTTATGATCAGGCCTCCTTTGAAGTTGCCTTCTTCCGTGAGTTTATAATTTGTTCCCGTTAAAGCTTCCTGCGTTTCAGCTTTTTTGCCTTTTGCGTAAACTACTTCCCCCTCGGAGACGCTTTCTGAAATTTTGCTTAAAAGAGTTTTCAGGTATTTCCCGTAGTTTGGGGAGTTTGCCAGGGTTTCCAGCGCTGAGGCGAAAGTCGATTCGATTAGTTCTCTCTTTTTTGAGAGTATTTGTTTTCGGCGTTCTGTGTTCGCGAGCATTTCAGTTCTTGTTTCAACCTGTTTTGAAGCTTCAGTTGCGCGTTTTTCGATATTACTAACCGCTTCTTTGCGCTGTTGTGCATATTTTTCTTTTAGCTTCACAGCCTCTTCTTCGTGAAGTTTTTCCAGCTCTTTGAGTTTTTTGTCGCCGATTTTTTGAATTTCTTCAATCAAATCTTGCAGCATAGTTGTAAGTTGTTAGTTTTTAAGTTGCAACTCCGGAAAAATTCTCGCTTTTCCGGAGATAAAATCAAAAACTATACCTGGATTCCGAAGATCAGAAGTACTGAAACAAGCAGACCAAGTACTGCGTATGTTTCCACCATCGCAGACATGATTACCGCTTTACCTGCGTTTGCCGGGTTTTTTGCGATAACTTTCAGTCCTGCCGCAGAGACTCTTCCTTGGTACATCCCAGAGAAAAGACAAGCTAATCCGACAGGGATGCTTGCTCCAAGAAATTGTAGTCCCGTTGTCATACTGATATCGGCCGGTTCTCCACCCAGTAGTCCGATTTGCATAAGAATTAGAAGCGCACCCAGGAATCCGTAAATTCCTTGTGTACCAGGAAGCGCCTGCATAAGCAGGATTTTACCGAATAGTTCAGGTTTTTCGGTTGTTACAGCTGAACCTGCCTGACCGGCAATACCTACTCCGATACTTGAGCCGATTCCCCCGAATACTGCAGCTATTGCTGCTCCGAAGACGGCTAGTGCTAGACCCATATCCATGTTTTTTTGGGTTAATGATTAATTAGTTGTAAGATTTAAGTTGGGAGTTGTTAATTTAGTGAGGAGTAATGAGTGCCAAGTGTGTGGTGTAAACGTATTATTCTTTCACATGAGTGTATTTGCATTCACGTTCAAACGGTTTGAAGTCCCTTCCTCCACCTTCCATAAATTTTCCAAAAAATTCAACATATTGGAGACGAGCAGAGTGGATGAATGCTCCGAGAGTTGAGAGGGCTATATTTAAGGTGTGTCCGAGGATGATTACGATTATTCCGAAAATGAATCCGACGTAAGGGATCAGGTCTGTGACTATGCCGGCGATGGTATTCATTGCAAAGGCGATAATTCCGGTTCCGAGTCCGAGAGCCATGATACGAGAGTAAGACAGAACGTCTGAGAAGTATCCGACCACGTTATATAGTGATAGAACTCCGAGTCCGAATTTTCCGATTATGCTTTTGCTTTTGCGGCCTTGTGTCAGGATCAGTGCGACTGTTAGTCCGAGTGCGAGGTATTTAGAGAGGTCTCCGTAAGCTGCCAGTTGTTCTACTGAACCGGTTGCTCCTAAGAAGAGTAATGATAGAAGGAAAAGAATCCAAAGTCCGCTATCCAGAGCGGCATCAAGATATTTTTTATCTTTAATTTTCCATAAACCGTCTACCGCAATTCCGAATAAAACTTGTATGATTCCAAGTACGAATGCGAATCCGAGAAAGATGATTGCTCCCGATCCGACCGGATTGATGATTTGACCCTTGAATCCGAGAGCTTCTTGTCCGTCATCTCCTATAATTGTTTTGGTCAAGAATTCCGGTGCTTGTTCCGGGGTTAATCCGAAGTATCCTCCGAGCAAAATTCCCGCAACGAATGTTACAAGTCCTCCCCACATCAGTACTTTAAGTAATCCCTGGCTGGCTTTTGGGATTTTTAGGAATTTAAGAGCGCAAAATGATATTGCGAACAGTAAGAATCCGTATCCTGAGTCCGACAAGCAAAGTCCGAAGTATATAATAAAGAATCCTGCGAGCAGGGGGGTTGGGTCGATTTCTGTCGGCAGAGGTAGTCCGTAAATTCTGGTGACTGTCTCGAACATATGCATCATCCCGGTGTTTCTGAGTTCGACGGGGGCGGCTTCGCCTTCAGCAGGCTGTACTTCCACTATCGCAACCCCCGGGACTTTTTCTTTAAGTTCGTTTTTGAGATCTTTGAGCTGCTCTTTTTTGGCCCATCCGGTTAGTACGAATGTGTATTGCGTTTCTCCTGTTAAGTCTCGGCTTTCCGCTCTGACAAGCTGCCAAAGATAGTAATCATGAACTATCTTTAGACTGTCTAGGTTTTTGGATAGCCTTGTTAGTTCTTTTTCGATTTTTTCCAGTTCATATTTTAGCTGAGCTGCTTCTTTTGAGATGTCTTTCAGGTGTTTTTTGATAGTCCCTTCTGCTGTTTCCAGTTCCGTTTCTTGGATTCGGAATTCCGTTAAAACTTCATTGACTTGGTCTGTGTCTGATAGCAGGTGGATCAGTGAGAAATAAGATTTTGACGGGTCTTCCGATATTGTTTCGAACTCTATTTTTGCGTTTAGTTTGGCGATTTTCGCTTTAAAATCTTCATATTCCATTTTGCTCGCCACGCCGAGTATGAGTTTAGTGTGAGTTGTGATTGTGGGAGTATCGAGATGGATTTCCAGGTTTTTCCAGGGTACCAGGGTAGTTTCTTCTTGCTCGATTGCCGTTAATCTGTTGCGTGCTTCCACCAGCTTCTCTTCGTGTCCCTGGCAAAGTTGAATCACTTCTTCATAATTGAATGTTTCCGCTATTGCCTCCAGGTTTTTGGCTTTTAGGATGATTGGGTCCGGGAAAAGCCCTTTTTTTTCATAGTTTGAAAGGAGTTTGATGGCGAAGTCCAGATTCGCGAGCTTGAGTTCGAGGTCATGGTCGTGTTTTTGTGCGGGTGAGATTTTTTCGATAATTTCTTCGCTTAATCGGTGTATTTCGAGGATTTTTTTCTTTTGCAAAAGCTTAAGTGCGGTATCAAGTTGCTCTCTGATTCCTATTATCTGGATTTTTTGCATTGGGACGACTGACATAGTTGTAGTGAGTAGTTGTAGTTGTTATGCGATTGCTTTTTCGAATGAGTTTACGATTAAATCGACAGCTTCGTTTAAGCAGCTATCCGCTTTTTCTTCTACCGATTTAACTTCTCTTTGCGCCGCTTCGAGTTTTTCTTTTAGCGCCGTCTGAGCTTCTTCTTTCGCGACTTTTATTTGTGCGTTTCCTTTTTGCTTGGCCTCTTCTTCGGCTTGTACTGTTTTTTTGGTCTCTTCTTCTGATAGATCTTCAAGTTTTTTGCTGTTTTCCATCTCTTTTTTTGAAAGCTTCTGATTAACTTGCTCTTCTTCCTTTTGGATTTCGATTAAAGGGTCATTATGAGATGTATCTTCTGCGGAAACAGAAGCTTTTTTTTCTTCTTTGGCCATTAAATTATAGGATTATAGGGTTGTAGAGGTGGAGTGGTATAGAAAAAGGCTAATTAAAGCCTAAACAATGGTGTTTTCGAGCTTTTGAGATTTTATTGATGACTCGGGAAAAAGTCAACACCTAAAGTTTTTAAATTTGGTTGTCGATTTGCGGTTTTTGTGTTTTTAGATATTTAATCTGTTATCAAAACTGATGACTTTCTGTGCAGTCAGCCCTATTTTCTTCAATTTCAAAGAGGTTGAGGGGATCACATGTTCCTTGAACGGATTTTCACAATCTTTGTGTGGAGTTTTTGATGGGGGAGGGAACGGGATTTTGTAGATTATCAGATTCGCGATGTCGGGTTTTGTGTATTTCCAGAAGTCGTAGGTGCCGATTACGGCCATTCGATCCGGGTTACCGGAGCACATTTTTTTGATTTTACCCATGCCGCCCGAGGCTTTTTGGGCCAGAACGCGGAAGTTTTGATCGTTTTTCAGGGAGAGGGCTATTTTGTGGTGGATTTGCTTGGCGGCATTTTCGGAGCCTACCAATATGTAGGTCAATCCTTCGAGGGCAGGCAGTAATTCTCTTAGTTTTTGGTCGGCTTTTTCCGGGAAATTCGCGGCTTTCGGGTGCGGGAGGGGATAGGTTTCCGTTTCAAGGGTTTTTTCTTGTAAAATTTTCACTTTGAAGTCTTGAGGGAGGGCTAATGTTTTTTTCAAATATGATCCGGGTTCAATTTCGCCTTTGTAGGTTATTGCGGAGGATATTGCCGAGAGTTTTTCGGGGAGCGGCCATGTTTTCGCGGCCAGGATTTCATCTATATTAAGAGGGATTACTTTCAAAACCGGCAGTTTGTCCAGGGTTAGGCTAATTATTACTTTTGTATTTTTGCGGTCTTTTATTGCTTTTGAAAGCCATAAAAGGAGCTGTTTTTCTTCAGAGTCGGGAATGTCCAAGTTTACTATTTTTTCTATTAAATCTTCGATTTTTTGCCAATCGATAACCGAGAAGTGATAATCTGTCATTTCCAGTCCGAATGAATCTCCGTATTTTTCGGCCATTATCCCCAAGTATCCGAAGAGCATTAGCAGTTTGTCTTTGATTTCTTCGGGGAGGGAGCTCTGCATGAACCTTTTTTCGGTATAAATTGAGGTTAAAGCTTGTTGCGTGTTTTCAAAAAGCTCGTCGACTTGGTCTATAATGAGGTGTGTTTCTTTGAGAAAATCGGGTTTTTGTAAACTCAATTTGGCGAGTGTGCCGTGATTTAAGATGATTGTTTGTAATTTTCCCAGTTTTTCCTCTATTTCTTTCGGATAAGAGCGGCAGTTGTACTGGAACCATGTTTCTTTTAGTTCCATTGGGATTGTGATGTTCGTTTTTGCTGCCGCAGAGGGGAGAGGTAGGAGTTTTAAGGCAAAAGTCGTTTCTTCACGGGTAAGGGAAGGTTTCTTGAGTAGTTTTTGAAAAAGCTCATCATTGATATATTGATCTGCGTTCAAAATTATTTCGGCGGAAGATTCGTCAGGGATGTAAGATGTTGCGATTATGGTCTTAAGATTGGGATTTTCGGGGATTAAGTCTTCGAGTGAGTAACTTGAGGTTTCCGTCAAAGTGTTTGTTTGAGGGTTTAGGATTGAGGATTTAGCGGGTAGTTGCCTCTTATCTTCCGGGAACTTTGTTTGTCGGAAATTCTTCGAGGCTTGAATCAGGTGTTTTGCCCAGGGTGATTCGGATTTTTCCAGAATTTCCAGAATTTCCGGAATGAGGGATTCGTTTTTTGAAAAATACAGGTCAAAAAGTTGGAACATCAGGTCAATATTGACTTCCGCATCTTTGAGGGCGCGGTGTTGGCCGGTTTCAGGGATGTTGAATTTTGCTGCTATTATTTCGAGGCTGTATGAGTCGTTTTTTGGGATTGCGATGTGGGCGATATCCATTGAATCGAGTCTTGCGCAGGGGACATTTATATTGCTGGCGGCCAGAAAATCGAGGTCAAAATTGATGTTGTGACCCATTATCGGATAGTCTTTCACGAAATTCAGAAGTTCTTCTTTTATTTCATGGATTTTTGGGGCGTTTGCGGTGTTTTCATCTGTTATTCCTGTGAGATGGGTGATTGTATGCGGGATGGGAATGCCGGGATTTATGAAGGTTTTGTATCTATCTTCGATTTTGCGAGTTTTCAGGTTTACGAGAGCGGCTCCGATTTCGATTATTTTGTCTTTGTCGGGGCTTAGGCCGGTTGTTTCTATGTCGAGACAGACTAGCATGTGGCGGATGACTTATGGCGTGTGGCGAAGTATATGTGAAATGGTAGATCTATACAATTAAACAAAGGCGACAAGTCGTTGCCGAGATTCTCCGTTAGTCGCTATTCGCTATATTGTAGGTGTTGCGACTATTGCTTGTTTGAGTTCTATTAAGTTGAGGACTATTTTGCAAACTTCGGCTCTTGTTATGTTGTTTGCGGGCCCGAAAGTCCCGTCAACATATCCCGATAGAATTTCTGCCGTATAGGCCTGCATAAGGTATTCATAATACCAAGCGTCGTCTGTTACGTCCGGGAATGGGTTTTCCCAGCTATCTTCGCTTCCGAGGAATATGTGTGCTCCAGCCATTTCCGCAACTCCAGATGCCTCGAAGAGTACCTTTAATGCTTCGGCTCGGTTTACATATTGATTTGGGGCGAATGTGCCGTCGTCATATCCGTTAATGATTCCGAATTTTGCAGCTACATTAACATAATTCACATACCATGCGCCTTCTTCCAGGTCCGTGAATGCTTCATCTGTTGAATTAACTTCATAGTCGAATGCGTTTAATGCGATTTTGGTTATCTCCGCTCGAGTGATGTAATTGTCAGGGCCGAATGTACCGTTGTCATATCCGTTTACGACTCCGTCTGTTGCCAGTTCTTCGATATAAGTTTGTCCCCAGTGTTCGTCAATGTCCGGGAAGGTTATTTCGAGGTTGTCGACTTCCGTTTCTTGGTCGTTGGCTTCTGTTTCTTCTTCCGCACTTATTTCGTCGATTTCTACTCTTGTGCTTGAACTCATGTTGTTTGATCCGTCGATTGCGGATACATAGAATATGTTGTTTGTGTTTTGGGAGAGGTCGACTTGTACGGAAAAGCTTCCTGCTGAATCGCTTGTTGTTTGAACTATATCCGCTCCGGATATTGAGATTGTGATGTGTGATTCAGTGACACCTTTTATTATTGCTGTGTCGGCATCAACCGGTGATGTCGGCGTGTCTACTGATGGTGCATTTGGTGCTGTTCGATCTTCGCCGGTTATTTCTTCATATGACTCTGCCTCATGTTGACCTTCTACTATTACGATGTGGACAGCTTCCGAGGTTTCTTCATCTGTGCCTACCGCTGTTATTGAGAAGTTATTATCGGTTTCCTGTGAAAGCGTAACGGTTTTTTCCCAATAACCAGTTGAGTCATCTGCGTAAATCGGGGAAAGCTCGTATGGGCCTCCGGTAATGGTTATTTTTGCTCCCGGTTCCGCGGTTCCGGTGATAGTGTATTTTCCTGCGTCAATAGGGGAAACGATGTCGTTTACCGTCGGTATGCTGGTGGCGAGTACAGGGTTTATCAGTAATAGCGTTATTACCAATGCGGACAGTGTTTTTTTCATTTTTGTTTTTGGTTAGGGAGGAGTAAAGAGTACCAAGTCCCAAGTGGTTGGTGTTTCGCTGACGCGAAACATTTTGATTGGTAGCGAGGGTCGCGAACATGACTTTGTCCTGTCGCGGCTATAGTAAGTTTATGAATTTTTCAAAGAGGAAGGTGGTGTCGTTTGGTCCCGGGGTGGCTTCCGGGTGGAATTGTACAGAGAAGAACGGTTTCGAGCTATGCTTGATGCCTTCGACCGTGTTGTCGTTTTGGTTCTTGAACCAGGTGTGCCAGCCTTTTGGCAAGGTTTTTTCGTTTATGGCGAAGCCGTGGTTTTGGCTTGTTATGTAGCAGCGATTTGTTTCTAAGTCGGTGCAGGGTTGGTTTTGGGCGCGGTGGCCGTATTTGAGTTTGTAAGTTTTTGCGCCGGCGGCGATTCCCATTATTTGGTTGCCCAGGCAGATTCCGAATGTCGGGATTTCGCGCTTGAAGCATTCGCGCATTGTTTCGTGTGTTTCCACAGGGACTGCGGGGTCGCCCGGGCCGTTACTGAAGAATACTCCATCGAATTTTTGTTTGAGCTCGAATGGATTTTGGTTCCAGGGGACCCTTGTGACTGTTATGTTTCTTTTTAAAAATTCACGGATGATGTTTTCTTTGCATCCGGTATCGATTAGGGCGATATGTTTGCGGCCTCGATTGTATGTGATCGGTTTTTTGATTGAAACTTCCGCTGCCAAGTTGTCTGAGTCCGGTGGGTGAACGGGTTCGTATTTTTTTTCTTGAAAAGAAATGCAGCCGAGCATTGTTCCTTTCTCTCTTATTTTTTGGGTTAAAGCTCTCGTGTCTATTCCTGTTATTGCTGGAATTCCTTCTTCTTTTAGCCAATCTCCGAGGGATTTTTCCGCATTCCAATGGTTATAGTTTTCCGAGTATTCCGTGACAACAAGTCCGCGAACTCGGATTTTTCCGCTTTCAAAAAAATCGTGAAGGTTATCTTTATCCAAAGACATTTTGGGGACGCCATAATTCCCAACCAGAGGGTAGGTAAGCACTAGAATTTGGCCGGTATAGGAGGGGTCGGTCAAGCTCTCGGGATATCCCATCATTCCGGTATTGAAAACAACCTCTCCATCGGTGTTTTTTTCTGCGCCGAATGATTGGCCGGTTAGGACGGTGTTGTCTTCGAGAATTAGGTGGAGAGGATTCAGGATTCAGGGTTTAGTGTGCTCTTTTTCCTGATGTATTTTATTCGGAAGAGGATTGACTTGCAAGTTTGGGTTTTTATTGGCATAGTGCTTCTCCTGTAAAATTTTTATAAAATGGAAAATGACGATATGGAGAGGTTTGAAGCGAATCAGGTTGAGCGTGGTGGTGTTGAAGTTGGGGTCCCTTTGGAGGTAAATAATATTCGCGCAAAGGTTAGGCAACGGTTTGATAATCTCGAAGGGAGTATTTCTCCGATGCTGTGGAGAAATGTTAGCTTGGTGGTTACGGATGATGATTGTGCGCTTGAAGATCTTGATCAGGTTAAGAAACGGATTATCGGAAATTTGGAGAGCAATAGTAGGGCAGGTGTTAGTGTTATTGCTTTGCAAATGCTTTGGGAAGCGGCTTTGAATGGCAGCGATTTGACATTTTGGGATATTGCAAAAAGAGCTTATTGTGAGGATGAGTCTCTTTTGAATATTGAATGTTCCGAGTTTCCCAAGGTTTTAAATCAAAGGATAATCCAGGCGATTGAGGGTTTGAGGCGCAGGTTAAGAAAGTTTCCTTTGGAAATTGAGTTTAAGAAGTTTAAAGGTGGTGTAAGAACAGGAGAAAGAATTGCAAAGTTTCCCGGGCCTTCTTCTGAAAAATTCCGCAGACATTATGTTGCACTTAGTAATGATTGGGGGAAAGTTCAGGACAATGAGCTTAGATTTTTTCTTTTGGCTCTTTATAGGGCGGTTACGGTTAACTCTACTATTCGGTTTGAAGAGTTTTTGCAGAAACTTCCTAATATCGGATTCAGGTTTGAGATGGAAGGCAGGGATGAGCGGCTTGAATTTGTCGTGAAGAAGTTGATTGAACTTCAGGCTATTTTGAATAACGGCGAATGCTTTTTCAGATTAGGTTTTGATATAGATACTCGCGAATGTTCTTTGCGGTTGGTGAAGTAGCGTGGCTTGTGGTAAATTTTTGGCGATATAAAAAACATATATGTTCGGACACGGCTCACATTTATTAAGCTCGAAAGATCTTACTCGCGAAGATTTGGAGCGGATTTTTGAGGAGGCCGAGAAGATGCTTCCTTATGCGCGGAAGGAGAAATTTGGAGATATTCTTGCAGGAAAGGTTTTGGCGACGCTCTTTTATGAACCTTCAACGAGGACGCGGTTCAGCTTCGAGGCGGCGATGATTCGGCTGGGGGGACAGGTTATCAGCAACCCCGAGATGGTTATTACTTCTTCGGCTGCTAAAGGTGAGTCATTAAAAGATACGGGAGAGACGGTTTCGAGATTCGCGGATGTTATTGCAATGAGGCACTTCGAGGCCGGGGCGGTAGCGGAGCTTGCTAAGGGGTCGAGTGTGCCGGTTCTTAATGCCGGAGATGGTAGCGCGGATCATCCGACGCAAGGCTTGCTTGATGCTTTTACGATTTGGCGAGAGTTCGGTTCGCTTGATGGTTTGACTATCGGGATGATGGGGGATTTGAAATACGGTCGTGTGCCGCATTCGCAATATGAGATTTTGTCGAAATTTGGAGTGAAATTTGTTTTTATTGCTGCTGATGGGCTGGAGATGCCTGATAAATATGAAGGGGAGAGGGTTAAAGATGTTTCCGAGGTGATCTCGGATTTGGATGTTCTGGCGGTTACTCGGGTGCAGAAAGAAAGGTTCGATGGCGGGGAGTTTGATTATCGAGTTGATAGTGAGCTTTTAAAAAGTGCTAAGGAGAAAATGATTGTGATTCATCCTTTGCCCCGAGTTGGGGAGTTGGCTGAGGAGGTTGATGCGGACTCGAGAGCAAAATATTTCGATCAGATTACGAATGGAGTGGCGGTGCGGATGGCGCTTCTTAGGATTGTGTGTGGTTACGGAGAATGAAATAAATGTAGTTTTCTCCTGTTATTTTAAAGTTACCCCCTCTTTTTTTAATCTCAATTTAATGTCGATGTAGTATTTTCAGGTTATTCCTGTTATAATTTAAGTAAGAAAATATGAATTACTTACTTTCTGAAATCATGGACATTTTAAAATGTACTGAAAGAGGTCAAATTACTCTTCCTAAAAAATGGAGGGATCAGCATGGCACGTCTTATTATATCTACGTTATTGAAGGGGATAAGATTGTCCTGGAGCCTGCGAAAAAGAAGACTTTCAAGGAAGTTCTTGATGAAAGTTGGAAAGATTACTTAAATGGCGGGAAGACTTATACTCAAGAAGAAATGGAAGAAAAATATGGATTATAAGATTAAATATTTACGATCGGCTGATAAAAATCTCAGTAAGTTGCCTGTGCCTATTGCTAATCGTATTGTTTCTAAAATGAGAGAATATATGAGCTTGGAAAATCCTTTATCTAAAGCAAAAAGATTGAAAGGAGATTTGAGCGATTTTTATAGGTTTCGGATAGGTGATTATCGAGTGGTTTTTAGAATTGAAGAAGATGGATGCTTGGTTGTTCTTGCTGTTGTTTGGATTGGACATAGAAAGGATGTGTATAAATAGTTGTTAGTGTATTAGGGTATTAGAGGTGGAGGTTGTCTAGTTGGATTTTTTGGCGCAAAAAAGGGCTTTTGTGGTATCATTTTTATGTAATTTCTTAACTTTAAAGATGTATGATTATTGAACTCAATAGCGATAAAGAGGATGCAGCTGTTCAGTATTTTGTGGATAATTGGGATACAATTAAAGCGCAGTATAATGGTAGTAATGTTGCGATTCGTGATGGTGAGATAGTGGGAAGTGGTCTTGATATGGATGCTTTGGGAGATTCTATTGAATGTGATTTGGTTATTGATGCAACTCAAGAAACAAGAGATTCTTTTGTTGCAATGGGTACTATCCCTAAGCGGTAATAGTTTTCACAATAATTCCTCAAAAAGTCACGAAAATCCCCGGGGAAAATCGTGACAGTTTGCTTTAAATATGGTGTGATGGCGTCGGATGAGCAATCTTTTACTAAAAAACGGTACTTTAATTACTCCGGAGGGCAGGAAGGAGGCGGATTTGCTTATCGAAAACGGCAAGATTGCCAAAATTTCCAAGGATATTGTTGCGGATGGTGCTGAGGTTATCGATTGCGAGGGACAGATTGTGATGCCCGGCGTGATTGATACTCATGTGCATTTGCGGGAGCCGGGGGTTACCGAAGCTGAAGACTTCATAACAGGTTCGAAGGCTGCTGCCAGGGGAGGAGTGACGACTTTTCTCGATATGCCGAACAACAAGCCTCTTACCGATTCTGTTGCGAATTTGGAGGCGAAGTATGAGCTTGCGGAAGGTAGGATGGTTTGCAATTACGGATTTTTTATTGCGGCTACCGGGGAGAATATTCTTGAGCTGAAAAAAGCTGATCGCGCGATAGGGGTGAAACTTTTCATGAGTGATTCTACGGATATTGCGGCCAGCGGGGATTTGGATGAAATTTTCGAGTTTTTGCAGGAGAAACCGCTTACTATTCATGCTGAGGATAAGGATAGGATTGAGGCTAGGAAGAAGCAGTTTGCCGGGGTTAAAGATCCCGAGGTTCACTCTCTTATTCGTGATGATGATGCGGCTTATTTGGCGGTCAAAAAAGCTTTGGATTTACAAAAAAAATATGGGACAAGGTTGCATGTTGCGCATATGAGTAGTGCCAAGGAGGTAGCGGAGCTTAGGAAATTCAAGAATGAAAAGGTGACTGCGGAGGTGACGACTCATCACCTGTTTTTGACGACCGATGCTTATGCGGAGAAGGGGTCGCTTGTGCAAATGAATCCGCCTCTGCGGAAAGTGGGGGATAAGGATGCTCTTTGGGATGGGGTGCGGGATGGACTGATTGACAATGTTGTGACGGATCATGCGCCACATACTCTCGCTGCTAAGGGATTGTCTTACGGCGAGGCTCCTTCAGGGGTGCCGGGGCTTGAGACTTTATTGCCTTTGATGCTCGATTCGGTTAATCATGGGGAGATTAGCCTGGAGCGATGTGTCGAGGTGCTTTGTTCGCGGCCGGCTGAGATTTTTGGTCTTTCGCGGAAAGGGCGGCTTGAGATTGGGTGTGATGCTGATGTTGTTGTGGTGGATATGGAGCGAGAAGAGAATGTTGGTGAAAAAGGTTATCAATCGAAGTGTGGTTGGTCCCCTTATGATGGCTGGAGGCTTAAAGGTTGGCCGGTTTTGACCGTTGTAAATGGGGAGGTTGTTATGAAGGGAGGTGCGGTTGAGGAAAAATTTGTGGGGGAAGCGGTAGCGTAGCGGAGGCTCAAAATTATATTTGGATGTTACTTGGATTATGCGTCAATATAAATTCGGCTGTTTTTGAGTAGAATGTTTGACGCGAGTATTTTTGACGAATAGATTCCTAAGTCCACAATACATGTTAATTTTTTGATCATGAGTGATGATAAAGTTCTGAAAGAAGTTAAAGGTTTAAGCCAGAAGGTTGATGATTTAAAGCAAGAAGTTGGTGGGTTGGGTGGTAGGGCTGATAGTTTGGAAACAAAAGTTGATGGTTTGGATAAAAAATTCAGTAGCAAATTAGATCGATTTACTGAACTATATCTTGATCATGATCGAAGGCTTGCCAGGATTGAAGAAACTATGGTTACAAAAGAAGATCATCAAGATATTATGGATATGCTGCATGAGCTTTTGAGGCTTTCATCAAGGAAGGATGAAGAGCTTACCATGGTTATCCATAGAGTTGAGGAGCATGATCATGATATAAGGGCTTAAGGTAAAAGTAGGGATTGCCTAGAGGAGAGATTTTGACATATCTGTTATTTTAGCTTAAATTTGCCCTGCTAACACAACAATTATGAACCTCTCAATCGACTTTCTCGGAGTTACCTTCCCAAACCCAACGGTTTTGGCCTCCGGGATTCTTGGTGTGACGGGTGACTCGCTCAAGAATGTGGTGCGGAATGGAGCGGGAGGGGTGACTTCCAAGTCTGTTTGGCTTGAGCGGCATGAGGGGCATAAGAACCCGACTATGATGGGGACGGAAAGTTTTTATATCAATGCGGTTGGGCTTCCGGATGGGGGGATTGAGAAAGCGAGGGAGGAATTAGGGAAGTACCTTGATTGGGAGGATAGGGCTCCGCTTATTGGGAATATTGTTGCCGGGTCTATTGCGGATTTTAAATCTGTTGCGGAAAAGATGGCGGAAATTGGTCCGGATATTATTGAGGTGAATATCAGTTGTCCGAATGTTGAGCATGAGTTTGGAAAGCCTTTTGCCTGCGTTGCCGCCGATGCTGCCGAGGTGACGAAGATTGTTAAGAATGTTTCTAAAAACATACCTGTTATCGTGAAGCTTTCTCCGAATGTTGAAGACATTGCTGCGATTGCGGTGGCGTGTGAAAAGGCCGGGGCTGATGGTCTTGTTGCTTGTAATACTTTTGGTCCGGGGATTGTGATCGATATTGATACCGCTGAGCCTGTGTTGGCGAATAAGGTTGGAGGAGTGAGTGGGCCCGGGATTAAGCCTCTGGCGGTGAAAAAAGTTATGGATATCGCGAGTGCGGTTAAGATTCCGGTGATCGGGATGGGAGGAGTGGTGACGGGTCGGGATGTCATTGAGTTTATGATGGCGGGGGCGAGCTTGGTTGGGATTGGGGTGGGGGTTTATTATCGGGGAGCTTCCGTTTTTGAGAAAATAACAGAAGAGATTGAAGATTGGGTTTCTGAAAATGGGGTTAAAAATCTATCTGAAATAATCGGTAAAGCATTATGATCGACCAACCAAAAATCTTGAAAATCGACGAAGTGCGTGACGAAAATCCTACGGTTAAAACATTTGTTTTTAAGGGTTTTGAGCTTGGAGCGATGCCGGGACAGTTTGTTAATCTTTGGATTCCACGGGTTGATGAGAAGCCTTTTTCGGTTGCTTACTGTGATAAGGATGAGTTCTGGCTGACTGTTGCGGCGGTGGGTCCTTTTTCTAAAAAACTGCATGAATTTAAAGAGGGAGATAAGGTTGGAATCAGAGGGCCTTACGGGAAGGGTTATACGATTCCGGAGGGCAAAAAGATTGCTCTTTTGGCGGGAGGATATGGGGCTGCGCCTCTTTACTTTGTTGCTCATGAGGCTGCTTCCCGCGGTTGCGAGGTTGAGTTCATCGTTGGGGCCAGAAATAAGGATTTGCTTCTGTATTTGGATCGAATTGAAGTGGCTTCCGGCATGAATTTGCATGTTGCGACTGATGACGGGTCGGTTGGCAGGGAAGGCTATAATACTGCGATTCTTGAGGAGTTGGTTGGTGGTGTAGATATGGTAATGACCTGTGGCCCCGAGGTGATGATGAAGGCTGCAATGGGGATCTGCGAGAAGGCTGGAATTCAGATTGAGGTTTCTATTGAAAGATATATGAAGTGCGGATCGGGTGTTTGTGGTAACTGCTGTGTGGATGGATTGGGAGTTCCTGTTTGTAAGAGTGGGCCTGTTTTCCCGGGAGATATGGCGAGAAAAATTGAAGGATTGGGAGAATGGCATCGGGATAATGTGGGGCTGAAGGTGTTGTGGTAGATCATAGACTCCAGATCACAGAATTATGGTGTTTTGCTGCCGCAAAACGGCTTGATTGATAGCGAGGCGCGGGGATCGCTTCGCTTCCTCGCGCTGTATGGTGTTTCCGCTAACGCGGAAACGGCTTGATTGATAGCGAGGCGCGGGGATCGCTTCGCTTCCTCGCG
>Ga0180007_10002672_pt1 | contig 20816 bp, 13 predicted proteins | sample MM_PC_MetaG_FD_121122 | JGI IMG/M metagenome (GOLD analysis project Ga0180007, IMG submission 121122) | Groundwater microbial communities from the Aspo Hard Rock Laboratory (HRL) deep subsurface site, Sweden - MM_PC_MetaG | ecosystem: Environmental > Aquatic > Deep subsurface > Groundwater... | reverse complement strand
TCGTTTCATACTTGCCCATGGACTGGCCGGAATCGGAAAACCCGCCGCTCCCGTTATTCATCAGTAACCGGTTCGCTTCTCCTCCATTGTTCCCGATGACCAGGTCCATGTAGGCATCATTATTAAAATCGGCAAATAAAGCAGCGGTTGTATTCCCTCCGGTCAGGATATTTTCACTCTCCTGAAAATTCCCGGTCCCGTCATTCAGATAAAGGGAATTTGCTCCTATGTTGGCTACAAAGATATCCACATCACCGTCATTATCAACATCACATAAGGCCACATCCCGGGTTATATCATTTCCAATAGATTGTTTAAGAACAAACTCTTTCCCGCCGGCATTCATAAAGATCTCATTCGGCTGTTCCGACAACTCTCCTATTTCCCCTTTGCAGTTCCCGGCAAAAGCATCATAAAATCCGTCATTATTAAAATCGGCAAATCGTATTACACGGGTGCTGTTCTTACCGATACTCTTGTACTCTGACAAAGAACCGCTGCCGTTATTGCGCCATATGATATTATAGGTCTGCTTGTAGTTGTTCTCAATAAGATCAAAATCGCCGTCATTATCAAAATCAAGAAAGGATACTCCATACGAATTATTCCGCCCGATGTGAGTACCGGAATCTTCAAAAGGAACATCCGGTGTCTTTGGTGTTACATTATCTATCTTTATATCATCAACATACCACCCCGGCAGGCTGGCATAGTCCCAGTCACTGTGGAAATAAAACCTGAATTTAATATATTTTCCGCCATACTGCGAAAGGTTCATCTCCTGGCGTACCCATCCTCCGCTGAATCCTCCCCAGAACTGCCGGTTATCCAGGTACTGGTTATACACCTGAGGATAACTGCCAACCTGTTCAAAAGAGGCTGTGGTAAGGCCGGCCAGCGTATCAGCACTGGCGATCTCAAGAGTTACCCCGTCACCGCTTCCCCAGGGAAACATTTTCATGGGATCCGCTTCCGAATCAAAATAATGATGAAACGAGAAGTATATCTGAGTTTCAGCCGTAACATCAAAAGGAGGCGATACCATATATTCCCAACTGTTATCTTCATTATAAAACTGATTGATCTTTGTTCCCCAGCATTTAATACCGGAATGAGCCTCTGACGGACCTACATTGGCCGGAGTACCCCATTCGAACAGCTTATCGTTCCCTTCTGAGATATAGCCGCCATTTCCGGATTCAAATTCCTCCTTATAAGGGAGGGTCTGGATCTCCTGGCAGATCACTGAAGGTGAATTATCGATCGGTGTAATAGGCTCACTGAATCCCTGTGATTTATTGGTAAAAACATAGGTTCCCGCTACTGCCGGAGTAACTGCCTTTTTATATCTGATCTGGAAGGACTCATTATAATCAAGGTTCTGAACATTTATGATCAGACGATTACTGTTCGCTATAGTCAGATTATAAGTGAACGTGCTGAATGTATCTAAAAATACATACCCTCGCCCGCTGCTATTATTGGTCTGGATCAAAGACCAGTCGTGCGGGAAGTCGATCTCGATCGATCCGATAAAAATATCTTCTTTTGCCGTATAGGTGATCGTATAATTATTGGTCGTATTCACAATAGCTGATTCCGGATAAATGGTAGCTGTTCCCGTACCGGCGATCGGAGGCGGTGTGGGCTGTACGGAGACGTCATCAATATACCATCCGGGAGAATTCAGTTGAGGGGCAGCAGGGCGTGATCCGAAGTCAAACCGTAGAATAATCTTGTTCCCTACATAAGGCAATAAATTAAAAGTGCGTTTCTCCCATCTCTTCTGATTTTCCCAGTCCATGCCGGAATATCCGTCCTGACCGTTCTTCGGGCCGGACCAGCTGAAGACCCAGGAATTGGGATAGTTCTTGGGATAACTGCCTAGAACCGCAAAGTCAGTAAAATTGGTAGAGACCATCACATTTCCGGCCATATCACTCATAGCCATATCACTCATATCATACCAGTGATAAAAGGCAAAATGGGCCTGGGTAGCAGAGGTCAGATCAATAATAGGAGAGGTCAGTTTGTCCAATACTCCCGGTACATTAACATTATCATCCAGTACAGTACCCCAAAGCCTGGATCCGGAATGGGCCGAGGAAGGACCCCAGGAAGGGATACCCCAATCCCAGAGTTCATGCGTGCTTCCTGCTTCTACCCACCCTCCATTATCACTGTCAAAGGTATGAGTAAAAGGTATCGAGATCGTATTCAGATTAACAATAACAGGAGAGCTGTTGATCTCTGTCAGGGGTTCCGTATCCAGAGCAGATCGTACTGAAAAGACTGATTCACCGATCAGCGCCGGTGAAACAGCATTGCTGTAGGCCAGAGTGAACCCGCCCTCTGCAGGGATATTGGTCACTGTTACCGTTACGATCCAAGGCCCTGCCCCGATAATATTCAGATCATAATTCACTTTTGCATTGGATAAGACGGATATGATCTTAATATATCCCGGATTAGCCGGAAATATCTTCTGAGGAGCTGTCCAGTTATTTGGTATTTCAAAGGTCACACTTCCATCATAAAAATTCTTTTCAGATAAATATAAAAAGGCATAATCAGCAGAGGTACTGGGAGCTGTTACACTGGGATTAACCGTTGCTGTTCCTGATCCGGCAATAGGCGGCCGATCTCTCTTTACATACAGATCATCAATATAAAATCCCGCATGGTTCGGTTCCCACCCTCTATTTACAAACCTGAATCTCATCTGCAAGATCTTCCCGGACAAGGAAGAAAGATCTATTATCTTCTGCTCCCATGCTGTTGTGGAATCAGCCCACCCGGGATAACTTTTAGTATAGGGGGGTGGAGAATAAAACCACTGCTCATCATAGTCAGTCGGATATTTACCAAAGACTTCAAAGGTCTGTCCCTTATTAGTAGAGATCATAAAATGGGCACCAAAAGAACCGGATCCCTGAAGATCAGCAAAATACTGAAAATCAATGATGGCATTTGTAATATTACTGAAATTGAAGAATGGGGTATACAGGCTGTAATTCTGATAATCAGGATCGAGAGTACTATTAAGCAGGGTTCCCCAGCACCTTGATCCGGAATAAGCTCCTGTTGGGCCGACTCCGGGCACACCCCACTCCCAGAAAGGAGTGAGATTCCCTACTGTAGAGAGATTGCCGTCATTACCTTCAAAATCCCTGAACCAGGGGAAAGATGAAATTAAGTTCATGACCCTGACCTCAGGAGTTTTATTTATTGGCGTCAATACTTCACCCTGCCTCATTGATCGTGTAATGAATTGCGCCGGACCCGTGGTGTTTTGAGCCACTGCATTGCTGTAGCATATATCAAAATCCATTCCTGCCGGCATATTGGTAATATTTATTGTTATAGTATTCCCCCCAACTCCCGGGATCTTATTGATTTTTACAGCAGAATTGGTCGAAACAATATACACATATCCAGGATTGGCCGGAATTGCCATCTGTGGAGGTGTCCATCCGCCCGGAATATCAACGGTTACAGTTCCATTATAGATCACTGTATCGGATGTATATTTCAATTTATAATAATTAGTTGAGGAGATATAAGTCGCAGCAGGCTGGATAGAACCCTGGCCTGATCCTGCAACGGGTGGAGTAGAGGCGATCACTTCAATATCATCCAGATAATAACCGGCAAAATTGGGGAACTGCCAATTTCCTGCTTTAAAGGCAAAATAGAGATTAACCACCTTATTAGTAAATGATGTCAAATCCACATAGACCTGCTCCCAACCGGAATTCTTTAAAGACCAGCAATAAGGTGAGGTCCCTCCCATTCCGAATGGTGGCATCATATCGGATGTATCATTATACCTGGTACCTAAATGAGCTTCCAGGATAAAGTAATTCGTACCGCCATTTGTGGATGCAAAGATAGCAGATCCATCATGCCCCATGTTCCTGTCATAATAGAATTCAAACCAGTGCCAAAAACTGATATAGACATTGGTGGTGATCCCTGTCAGGTCAATGGGTGGCAGATACAGGTTTTCCGGATTCCAGAAATTAATATCATAATAGCTTGAGATTTTAGTGGCCCAGCAGGAACTGCCGCTGTGTGCTGATGAAGGGCCAACACCGGATGGAGTACCATACTCCCACTGAGCCTTCTCACCCGTGGCATAAAGCCCGCCAACACCGGATTCAAAATTTTCGAAATAAGGCGGTACGATCAAAGGCTGAACAGCGACCCAGGGTGATTCATCAAGGTCCACCATGCCTTCCAGTATATTACCGGATTGCATGGTAAAACTATAGGTCCCGTATGAAGACGGAGCCACGGCTCCCACAGCTCCTGCCCCGTAAATGATCCGCAGGTCATCTCCAGGTTTCATGTTCGTTATCTGGACCGTGATAGTTCGTAAAACAATATCAGGGTCTAGCGCAATAACAGGTGAACCGGTTCCGGACTGGATCTGAACATACCCCTCTAAAGCACCATTACTGTCCTGAGGAGCAGACCAGCCTGCCGGGATCTCGAGGGAAACTTTTCCGCTATAGATACCTTTTTCCGCTTTATAATAAAATGTAATGGCGTTACTGCTGTTATTATAGACACTGACAGGCATGTTGGATGAGGTCCCTGTACCGGCGATCGGTACGGGAATATCTTTGATCACAAGATCATCTATATACCATCCGGGATGGTTATTATTCCATGAATCAGATTCGAAACGGAATCGAATCCAGATATTCTGTCCGGCATACGAGGTCAGGTCAAATGCAGCCTGCTGCCAATTCGTCCCCTCATTACGCGCATAACCGGGACCATTAAAAGCCATGACCCAACTTTGAGAGTACTCGTAGGGATAATCCCCCAGATTAGACCAGGTGGTACCGCTATTGGTCGATACTTCCACCCGGCCCGCATCATCGGTCATCATATCATCAAATTTATAGTAATGCCAGAATTCCAGCCCTGCATAGGAGACCGAAGTCAGATCAACATTAGTCAGAACCAGGTACTCCCTGTTCGTTGTGGAACTGCCGTAATTCCCTTCAATTATGGTTCCCCAGCATCGCTGTCCCGAAGGAACATTGGAAGGACCAACATATTTGGGGATCCCCCACTCCCAGCTGTAATTGATACAATCGATCTGTATCAGGCCCCCGTCATCCGATTCAAAATTATTGGAATAGATAATTGCGGAACTTGCATCTGCGACCGGAAAAGATAAAATCAATATTATCAATAATAGCTTTTTCATGATAGACCTCACACAATTGAATTAAAAATAAAATATGGGAAAAATGATCGCCGTAAAAAGCGGATAGAATATTTAATAAAATATTTTGAAGATATATGGCTTTTTTTTATCATAAACAAGCAATATAAATATTAAATAATTTAAATTGAACTATAAGAATACAATACTGTCTAATATAAAATGCAAGTACGAATAAAGTGCGGGCCTCTCCCTATCACTCTTCCCAGACTAATTCAGAAGGTTTAACCGGTGATTTGGATTTCTCAGAGACATCAGCACCGCGGACACCGGCAACAGCTGTCGGGCCTCCTTTGTCTGCTCCTCCGCCTTTTCCAAGCTTACTCTTCAGTGATTTCAATTTTGAAAGGACGGATTTTCCTTTGGTCCGCTTACTCGTTGCCAGATTTTTAACATCACCGACTTGATAGATTTTACTCTCTTTAATTTCTACAATGGACCCGTCTATGAATTTGAGTTTCGCTATTCCACCTTTAACCAGCTTTATCTGGTCCTTATCATCCAGTTTTACATTCAGCCTCGGTTTCATCCATTTCCCCTTCATAACATGGCGCTCGATCAATACATCTCCCTTATAGTACTGAAGTACGGCTACCTTCTTGGCATATACAGCCGTAATAGTTAACTCTGTTAAAAGGAAGATCAGACACAAAAGTATGCCTTTTAAAACTTTCATTTGTCACCCCCGGTTTAAAAAATCAGGTCATTTGATCTTTTTCTAATATATAATATACCTCAAAATTATTATATTTCAACTTTTCTTTCTCTTTTTTTTTATTATTCTACCTTTTCAGGATCACTTTACATATGGTATTTACATTTTCCCCTTTTATCACGACAAAATAGAGACCTGCGCCCAGAGCCTGTCCGACTCCTCCTTTTCCATCCCATACTGAATATGCTCCCGCCTGATAATATTGTTCCGGATAATCCTTAACAAGAGAATCTGCAATATTGTATATCCTGATCCGGGCATATCCTGCCTCAGCTATGACTATCTTTATTTCATGGTCATGTCCGATCTGAAAATAATTGGGATAAACACCTGTACGAGTGGTGGAGATAAAGGCCTCTCCGGCTGTATATTTATAAGTTATTGATGTAATCTCGCCGGCCCTGTTGGTTGCTCCAATCCTGTACCAGTATGATCCCTCTTCCAATGTATTATCAGGAAAAGAAGTACTGCCTGCTGTAACTGTTCCTATCAGGTTAAAGATAAGATTGTCACTGCTTCTGTATATCTTGAATCCTTCTTCATTGATCGTCATATCCTGCCAGCTGATCGTTGCAGCATTTTTCGAGATGAAAGAGGCAGAAAGAGAAGAGGGTACTGTGGGATAAGGAGGCTGAAGATATTTAATAGTAAAAAAATCATCATCCGCGCCATTATCTTTATATCCTGTAGCATAAACAAATCCTTTATTATCCACCGCAATTCTTTCAATCCTGTCATCACTCCCGCCGTTATATCCTTGAGTCCAGATCGTATTGCCATTCTGATCATATTTTATAATAAAATAATCATAATTAAGACCATTGTGCTTGAATCCCCCGACATAAACATATCCTAACGGACCGATATCAATGCCTCTGCCGTAATCGATCCCTCCCCCGTCAAATCCCTGAGTCCAGACCGTATTCCCGAGAGAGTCAAGTTTTATAGTATAAAAATCACTGTTCAGCTTATACCCTGTTATATAAACATTTCCAATGCTGTCCAGTACAATATCATGCGCTGCATCATCAGTAGCGGCCTGGCTGTCATACTGCTGTGTCCATATTGTTGTTCCATTGGTACTGTATTTCACAGTGTAATAATCCACATTAGGGCCGACGTCCCTGAACCCTGTCACATATACATATCCGGTATTATCATATACAATTCCGAACGGCCTTCCTGCAGGTCCGGACCGGGTCCAGTTCGTACTTCCATCACTGTTATATTTAATTAAAAAATAGTTCCAGTTATTACTCGGACCGGCTACATAAATAGCACCGGAATCATCCGCTGTTACAGCATGGCCGAAATCAGCCGCGCCACTGTTAAACCTCTGTGTAAATGTGCTGTTCCCGTTCAGGTCATATACCACAGTACAAAAATCAAAATCAGCGCCATTATCACTTGCCCCTGTAATATAAAGATAGGATGACCGTATCCGGGCATAATAGCCATCATCTCTCTGGCCGTTATCATAAACCTGTGACCAGACCGTATTTCCATCCGGGTCATATTTTATCGTAAAATAATCAAAATTCAGCCCGTTATGCTTTCTTCCGGTCACATACGCATTACCGAGATCATCCACATCGATCCCGTATCCGCTGTCATCTTCGGACCCCGGACTATTTATACGCTGTGTCCAGACCGTATACAGCTCAGCAGATAAAGAAATTGAAGCTAAAAAAATAATTATTATAATGAATAAGATCCTTCTCATGATACATTAATCTTTTCGGCACTTTACGGAATCACCTTCACAAATAATGAAGCCGAACAGAAGAAACAGCTACTGCAGTTTAATAAAAAATTTAATAGTCACAATCAAACTCATCAATATAAATATATCCTGTGATCTCCTGACCGGAGCTCATGCCGCCGCCGGAGCCAAGTTTTATACCCATATGTTCTATCTTGGTCAGGTCGATCCCGTCATTCCAGTTGATATCAGCCGGCAGAGCAGCACTGTACCGAACCCAGCTGCCAACCGAAGCGATATTCCGCCAGTCAGTGTCGCAGTAGGTCCAGGTATTGTCTTTGAAAGCCAGCTGTATCCCGCCCTTCCACTGCAGAGAAGCCGGTGCCCAGATGTAAACAGAGACGGTCTTCCCTGTCAGGTTGGTTCGGGCACAATCTACCCACATGTACCCGCTGTCATAGTTGACATTATTCTTTATCAGCCGGAAGTGACATTTCATGGACTGCGTCCCGGCCTGAGCTCTTTCATTTGTATTGATCGGAGCAGGAGGATCATAAAACGCCCTGTTGTTGATATAGTTGTCCGGATACCACCCCTGGAGTGTCCCGTCTTCCCAGTCATAATATCCTTCAGGCGTTGCAGGAGGTGCTGAAGCATTGCTCCATATCAGATCATCAATATAGATCGGCCCTGTATACTCATTTGAACTGGTACAGCTTCCGGCAGTTCCCACTTTGATCCCGATATACCTGGCATTACTGGCCACATTGGATGTAACGGTCCATCTGATATTCATCCAGGAATCTTCACTGCCGTAAATATTATTCCATTCACTCTCGATCCAGTTAAAACCTGCATCCTTCATATAGATCGTTACTCCGTTTTTAGCTGATGCTGTTCCGCCGGACCCGGCTGGACAATAGACCCAGATATTAACTTCTTTACCGTACAGATTGGTCCCGCTGCTTCCCATATCCCATTCCGCAAATCCGGTATTGTCACTGCACTTGAGATCATAATTCATCTGCAGAGAATAGGAACCGCTGTAAGCAACCGCGGCAGACTGCTGGACACTGGAACAGGCATTACCCGCATTATACCATGCAATGGGCTGGGATTCAAAACCGTAATTATCTCCCGGCGGAACAATATCCTCCCAGATAAAATCATCCATATAGATGGGCCCGTCATAATTGTTCTCAAGCGCAGAGCCGGTCCCGGGCGTAGAAAATTTTAATCCTACCTGACGAACATGCGATGCCCAGGCTTCATCAGGAAGGTCCCAGGTCAGTTTAAACCACTGATTGGTAATATATATATTATTCCAAGCACCCTGATAATAATTCCAGTCCGCATCCTTGGCAAAGAGGGTCAATCCGTTATAATGGGATGCGCTTCCCATGGACCCTGCGGGACAATATACATACACGCTCAATCTTTTTCCCCGCAGATACTGATCACCGATCTCCCAGTAGGCATCTCCCTTGCTGTAGTTTGCATGATCATATACCAGATGATAATCCATCTTTAAAGAACCAAAACCCTGATAGGCCCGCTCGGTGGTGCGTTCTACATTGGTACAGCCCATATCGGTAGTATACGTATCATATGCCCAGTTCACCGTATCATATTCAAAGTGATGGTTATCCCCTCCTCCGGACTGCACATTAATGGGCCAGTCCCACCAGAAGAGCCCTTTTAACCAGGTGATCGGCTTCCAGACCTTCATGGCAGCGGAATAGCATCTCTCCTGAAGAGGGAGGTTGATCACCGTCTTCTCCGACCACGGCTCTTTGGCTGCATAGTCCGCACTCCTGTAGCCGATCTCTGTAAAAAGTACATCCTTAACCTTACTCTGCCTGAAGGTATCTATCTCATTGACCCAGTTATGAGCCCCCCAGGTACCATTATAAGCATACCAGCCATTACTGATCTGTGCAACAGCGGGATCCTGTAATTCATTCAAAGGAAAATATGCATCGATCCCGATATAATCGAGAGAGTCCCAGAAACTGACATTTTGATACTCATTCCAGTTTGCGCAATAGATAACATCTCCATAAGTATAAATATTTCTAATAGAAGAGATGATATCATTCCAGTTTGCCTGATAAGAACTTCCGGATAATGTCTTCAGTTCTACACCTGCTGAAAACATCTCTACATTATTCTGCTGCGCCAGCCGTGCATACTGGGTAATGATCGTCTTGTAACTGGAGAACCATTGTGGTTTTGATGTTGGATTGAAAGCAGTGCGTGAATCTCCGTTCTGAGCATCCACATTGACCTTTAAAAAGACCTTCATGTTCCTTGAATGAATATCATTAATAATATTGGTTAAAGCACGGTCATCCGGTGTTTTAGTCCCATCCCTGTATATGACAGTAGAGGTTCCTGTATCCTGATAAACCATAAAATTCAGTGCTACATAATTTACATAATCAGCCTTCATCCGGTTCAGAGACTCTTCAGCCGTACTCGTGGAATACCCCCATTTCGAATAATCGATAAAGGAGATCCCTTTATTAGAAAAGCTGCTAAAATAATAATTCTTTAAGGAAAGCTCTGCGGGCTTACTCATGGGAGAAAACTCCGCATTCTGTACGTCATAACTGATAATATCGATATGAAGGCTTACATCCCCTGACTGTCCCTTTGTCAGGTATGGCAAGAGAAACACAAACATGATCAGAACAGGAATTATTATTCTCTTTTTAAATCCCATAATTATCTTCCTTACTTTCTTTCATATTATTTATCGGTTTAAAAGGATCCTCATTCAATACTAATTTTATAGTATACCGGTTTATTAGTGTTTTTATTCTTCTCTACCCAGCGAACCCATTTCACCCTGGTCTCATCGAACACATTCCCTTTATAATCCTCTGAATCAGGGCTCTGGTCCGGAGTCTCTTTTGTAGAATACTGTATCTTATAATTATTCCCTGAATTACTGGGCCCTTTTGATACACCCAGAATTATTTTATTATACAGGGGTATATCGGAATATTTAATGGTCTTTACTTTATCCTCCACCTTCTTTTCCTCCACTTCAGGTTCTTCGCCGAGGGATCTTTTTAAGCTGAGCGAACTTTTTTTATTTCTTCTCTCCCCGGAAGATGAAAACCTGTATGAAACAGAAAAACAATGAGAAGTGGAATTCAATTCACTGCTTGATAGTTTAAAACTGTAATCAAACTGAAGATCACTGTAATTGATACCCATTCCCGTATTAAATCCGTTATCATCATCAAGATCCAGCCCTCCCCTGAATTGATATCCCGCACGGACCATTAGAATATCACGGTATTTAAACTCAATGCCTGTATTCACTCCGAGCCCTTCATACTGATCATCCTTTATAATATCATTTGCAAAGAGCAGTCTAAAAGGAGTCTTTCCAGCTTTAAAATGACAGGCATAGGCTATTCCCAATTTATATGCGGTTGGTAATGGGTCTTCCTCTTCAATATATTTCAGACCGGGACCCAGATTTAAAACAGCTATTCCAAACGAAAACCGGTTTTTCTTTGAATCTGCTGATAACGGATGATATAACAGACCCAGATCAACAGCACCGGTGGAAGCGGAATACGTATATAATGTACTGTTGATCATTTTTAAAGTTGCACCTAATGAAATGTCACTATCCTTAAAAAGGATCCCGTAGGTTAACCCCAGTTTATAGCTGTTCCCTAAAGAACCGCGCTCAATAGTTCCTTCCTGATGATACAGATCAAAAAATCCCTGATGAAAAAAACCAAAATTAAGCCCTAAAGCACTCTGTCTTCCTATTGGATAAACTAAAGAGGCTGAACCGTAATGCATATCTTCGATCCCTTTTTGATAGGATATTGATCCTAAAAGATCTCTGATCAGCCCTATACCGGCCGGATTATAAACAAGAGCATGGATATCATCAGACACAGCGGTAAACGCTCCTCCCATGCTCATCGGCCGTGGTTCCAGAGCCATCATAACGATCCCTGCTCCTCTTGTAGAGACACGTGTATTATCACCGTACATATTGCCGGACAGGCTCATTAATATTGAAAATATTAATATAAATATAATTGATCTCATAACATCATCATCTCCTTGATCCTATTTTACAACCACCACTTTCTTAATATCATTAAATGCCCCTGCACTCATCTTTATAAAATAGATCCCGCTTCCCACCCGGTTATTGCCATTATTATTCCCATACCAGTCATTCTGATATACACCGGGTAAAACAGGCTCATTGTTGTAAAATGTTTTTACGATCTCTCCCTTTACATTATAGATCTCAAGCATTACCTTCTCTTCCTTTTCAATGCTCCATTTTACGGACATCTTCTCTCCGCGCGCGGGATTAAAAAGATTGTTTACCGGGATCAGTTTATATCCGGTCATATCAAATCCCCGGATTAAAAATCCCTCCGGCAGAACCACGGTTTCATTATCCGGATTCTTAACAATAAGGTCCCATGCTCCTGTTTTAAAAGCTTTTGTCAGGTCAAAATCGGCTAATATCTTATCCGGTGTTACAACTACTTCAGTTGCATTTATATCAGATTGGCCGCTTTTTCTTAATTTTACTTCAGCTCCCTCCTGAAAGGCTTCACCGGTGATCGCGAGGGTAAAATCCTTATTAATATTAAAATCCTGCAGAGGAACGATCTCAGTAATTCGAAATGAAGGAATATAAGCCGGTACATGATAGATATCCATATAGAGGGTTGTTCCATAATTATTAGTCCCGGATGGAGGATTACTGCAGTTCACTCCTAAATAGAGATACAATGGGACAGGACTTACAACCGTCCTTCCGGCAACCGGATATGAGGCTAATTCTCCCTGTAACTGCGTGCCCCGGATCAGATCAAAACTTTCAGGGGCCTGGGTCCAGTCATTATCACGACGATCCTTGATATATCCCCACGCAATATCATTGGAGCAGGGAACACCGCCGGGTTGAACCGAAGTAAAGATCTTCCATAACAGGTCAAGCCTGCTGTCAGGAACAGGACAGCTTATCAATCCGGCATAAGGAGCCGTTCCCGTATAATTCGTGTTATAAGTGTAGATCCTGATACCCCATGCTGCATTGGTCGATTCATTGGAATAATGAACAGTAACATACTGAGGAGAGGTGATGAACCGCTTGTCATCATCCGTAACATTATTGGTATTGAAAGAGACATTCGTGACAAGGTTGTTATCACTGACATTTCTAACCTCAACAAATAATGAATAATCAGCAAAAAGAATATAAAAAGGCAGCAGGATAAGAATAAGCACGCTTATGATGAAAGCTATAGACGATCCTCTTTTAATTAATCTGATCTTTTTCATGATCATTCCTTAAAATAAGCCTTTCCTCTTTTTTCCTCTTTTCTGCTGATAAAAAATGAAAATTCTTTTACTTTTTTAAATTCCGCTCTTTCAGGAAACCCCTTATACGTAATGATCATCTTTCCTTTATAATTTCCGTTAAAGGTACTCTCCTTACAGGTGATCCGGTACACTTTCTTCTCATCAGCTATTACCGGCTCCATGTTGCTTAAAGGGAGATAGGCGACCCTGGTATTATCCGGTTTGGAGAGAATTAAATATCCCTGTGGTATAATATGAGTATTCCCGTTGTTTTTAAGGGTAATATCAAAATAACAGGCAGGATTCAGGCCGGAAGATTTACTGACCTTTATACTTTCAATTTCAATATTCTTTTTTTCATTCCCCTTTCTTCCGGCAAAAAGAGAAACACCCACACGGGTCTTCAATCTTATGTTTTTTCTTGGAAGTTCACAAGAAAAATATACCATGGCATTCACTTCCCGGGTAATATCCGATGGTAAATGGACCCTGCATGAGATCCTCTTTTTCTCTCCGGCTTTTAATTGAAATCCCCGTGTGTCGAGATCCAGCCATCTAGTCCATGTAATATCTTTTAGATCCTGAGTCTGTCCCCAATCCTCCGGTTCAATTGTGATCTTCAGGTCCTGCTGTCCCGAATTCATGATCTCAAAAAAAACCTCTCTCTCCTCTCCTGCGGTCAGTACCATCTGCTGAACAGCTGGCGTAACTTTGATCCGGGCAAAAGAAGAAGAAATATTCAACAGGAGCACGATAACGCCCAACAATCCTATTTGATATGATCTTTTCATATAAATCATCTTCCAAATACTTAATTATTTAATCTGTCTGAACATAGACCCGTATATAGCGGTTCCCGGTGATACTTTTATTCCTGACCCTCATGGAGACAATAAACATATATTTTTTATTCCGGTAATCGTCTTTATCAGGAAAATCAAGGTACATCTTTACATATTTTGTCTGTTTAGGGCCCACCTTGATATTCACATCGCTGAAACTTAACAGTTGCGGGTCCGGGCAGGGAATATAATCATCCGGAATACTGCTGACTGTATCCTTGATCGGAAGGCTTTCTATTTCATATTCAAATGAGTCTGTATTGTTATTCCGGATACTGAGTATTACGCCCTTCTCTGCCAGGTCAGTCCGCACACCAGTTATAATATTTGAGACAACGGATTTTAACGGCAATACATCAAAATTTAAATTAACCTGTTTATCTAAAACTCCAGTATCATCAATTTTATCTTTGTAAACCGTAAAGAGCAATCGGCTGCGCAGGGCCGCTTCAAATCCGAACATGCCTTTTCTTCCGAGTTTAGAGCCGGAAGAAAGGATATTTACTTCGTATTTTCCGCCAAGGTACTTTTTATTATCAGGGATCGTAATAATAATATCACTTTTAGCTGATCCGTCCGGGTCCAGGATAAAATCCGTCTTTGATAATGTGATCCATCCCAGATCAGGAATAGGCTCAAATCCGGATTTGACCTTATCCGGCATTACCGGCTTAATGGTAAGCTGAATTCTTTTTGGGGATGTGTTAAAAACTTCTATCGGAAAATTAGCGATCTTTCCAATGTTATAACTTTTCCCGATATGAAGGTTCTCCAGAAGAACCTCTGCAAAAGAGGTTTTCAAACCGCCGGAATAGCTATTAGAGGGATTTCCCCATAAGATGATCATAATAGCCGCAATAAATATTACAGAAGACTGCTTGAACTTTTTCCCTGTCATAATTTTTCCCCTGATTTAAAAATGTTGCTATTCGCTGTCTGTAAAATGTAAACTACATAAAGAATGTTTACATTTTACAGACAACCTTATATCAATGTCCGGTTCCTTTCGGGCGGACATTGATATAAGAATTGTATTGAAAAATACTATGGGGTCGTAACAGCAGAAACTCGTACTGTAACAGTTTCCTGATCTCCAACACTGGCACCTGTTGGCGGCTGAAATCTGAACCGCATACTTAATATCTGTCCCGGAGGAACATTAACGCCATTCCTTATGGCATCACCACCGTTCTTGGCATATGCAGTTGCACTGCAGGCTGTAGATGTGGCCGTGACAATATCTTCATTAGCGAAATTAGCATCAGCTAATGTCTCATCATAGACACAGAAGATACCCTGTAAAACAAATGCATTAGCAGCAGGAGTAGTTGTAGTAGAAGCTGTCCAGTTGGTGGTAATACACTGTACGGACAGGTCAGCATTGTCTGAACCGTCATTTACAATAGTTCCTTTATAATCGGGGCCTGAAATAGTGAAGACACCTAAAGGAACTCCCCAGTTAACATCCGGGAAATCACTTCTGATACTCAATCCGGAATTCACGATCGTGATATTAAGAAAAATATCATCTTGAGTAGCAGATTTTGCCATGGTAGTGAAACCGGCTACCATTGCCAGGGTTAAGGTTAATACTAATAATTTCTTCATAATAACCTCCTCCTTAATTAAATTTGTTATTTAAACGATTTTGCGAAAACGCTTTAACTGATGAAGCAAAAAAAATTCTGCCCCCTATCCTATTTAATATTGGGATATCGCTTTCCCTAAATCGCTTTCATAATATAATATAACATATTTTTCCTATTAGTCAAGAAAAAAATATATATTTTACAGATAATTTAAAGAACCGAGACATTGTACCTGTCCCGGTTCTTTTCGGTTCTTTTTGTTTAGTTTTAATATTTTCACCTTTAAACCATATTTTTCCCATTTTCTGATTGAAATCCAAAATGGAAGGATTATATTAGAATGCCCTTAAGGAGATCGTTATGAATTCTAAGATAAAAAAATTTGAGAGACCGTCGTGGCATGACCATTGGCTCGGTATTGCTAAAGTCGTAGCTAAAAGAAGCACCTGCCTGCGCAGAAGATTCGGAGCAGTGGTCGTAAAGAATAATGTCCTTTTAGCATCCGGTTATAACGGTGCTCCCCGGAACACACCGAACTGTACTGACCTGGGAAGGTGTTACCGTAAAGAACGTAATATACCCTCCGGAAGCCATTATGAAAAATGCCGGTCCGTCCATGCGGAAGCAAATACCATCATTAATTCCGCCAGAGAAGGGATCTCGATCAAAGATACGGTCATGTATCTTTACGGTGAAAACTTTGATGATAACTCTGTTATTGAAGCAAAACCATGCAAGATGTGCAGGCGCATGATCATCAATGTCGGGATAACAAAAGTGATCACTTCCTACAATAATAAAATAATAACATATGAAGCACAGAGCTGGATCGATGAAACGAATAAGGATCCATTTAAAGAACTGGATGAAGAAGGATATTGATCTATTTTTTCTTTAACACCGGTGCCACATATATGATCTTCTTTTGCGGGACATCATAGATCTCCATGACCGGAGTATTCCTGTATTTATTCTGTAGAATATATGATTGTAAAACCGGATACACTTTCATGATACCGATAAAAACAGAAAATTCCGTTCGGAACGGAAATTCAGCAACAATACTTTTAACTTTAGAGATTTTTTTAACACTATACTTTTTTTTGATCAGCGGAATCTTTTTATAATCTTTTTTTTCCAGAATAATTCCCACATCACTCTTTAATTCCTCTTTTTTCTTTTCCCGTGGATCATCATAATATATTCCGAATCCTTTAAACGTCTCGACCTTCATATCCTTTTTTAACGCGTAATAGATCTTATCCATAACTTTTCCTGTCTCTTTATAATCCCCTGTATATCTTTCATATACCAGCTGATAGGGACCCGTCATCTTTTCGCTGATCACCACTTTTGTAAAGAGTCCCGAATAGACCAGGAAAAAACCGAACAACAGAACCAATCCTACTAAAATAAATAATAATACTTTTTTCATCTTTATCCTCCATGTGAAAGGCTATCATTTTCAAAATAATGAACTGTTTTAAAATGTCAAAACTATTTGATCCGTCTGAAAACAATCGCTTTATTTTATCAAATGCCTGTAATAAGTATATACCTGAAGGATACCCATAATGGTCTTGGCATCTGAAAGCTTTTTTTTCTCGATCATCTCCAGCAGCTCCGGGATCGAAAAAACCCTTGTAAGGATCTTTTCATCCGGGTCTAGATTTGGCTTCGTCTTTTTCAGGTCCTTTGCAAAAAATATGATCGTCTTTTCATCAGTAAATCCGGGAGAAGAGAACGCTGCCCCGACTTTTATCAGTTTTCCGGCAATAAAACCCGTCTCCTCCTTCAGCTCTCTTTTTGCAGCATGGAATGGTGTTTCCCCCTCGTCGATCAGGCCGGCAGGTAATTCCCATATTGGTCTCTTGATCACCGGGCGATATTGTTTTACCAGAAGCACCCTGTTTTTTTCTATCAAAGGAACAATAGCAACCGCTCCCCTGTGAAGAACAAATTCATACATGGATGAATGCCCATCCGGAAAAGTGACCTCTTCATTTTTTACCGTAATGATCTTACCCTTATAAATAACGGACATGTTCACTCCTTATACTTTTATTTCTTATAGACCGCTATACAAAAACCATAAACCAAAAAAGATCAGAAAAATCCCGCAGATAAAGATAATACTATGGTAGGTCCTATCATGAAAAAACTTCTTTCCTCTGCTGAATGTATAAGAGATAAAACTGTACCATATCAGATCTGAAAGAATATGGCCTGAAAAGAAGAGGGTGATCCCTAAAAATCCATATTTCAACGCTTTTATAACATAACCAAGCCCGATCGTGACCCACCAGATCGTCCAGTAAGGATTGGACAGGCTGACCACTATTCCGCTGATGATCGGGTGGGAAAAAACTTTTTTTAATGCGGATTTTTCTGTCGTTCCTGTCGGAACAGTACTTTTGCGATGATTGATCATCAGGTCTATCCCCAGTGCGATAAGGATCGCTCCACCTGCAATAAAGACGACTTTCATTGCCAGCGGTGCAGAGATAACATTTTTAAAACCAAGAACGATCGCAATCAAAAGGCTTATCTCCAGGATCATATGTCCCAGAATAACCAGCGGTCCGGCAATAAAGCCTCTTTTCACTGAGTGTGAGATCGTGATCGTCATCAATGGCCCCGGCATCAGAGCACCGGAGAGACCCACGATAAATGCTCCGCTGAATATTAAAATTAATTCCATTATCATACCTTAAACACAAATATAATTTCGATTTTTTCATTTTCAACTTATTATACTTTTATTATATGTATTATATGAAAAAATGGCGGCATGAAGACCATTGATCAGATCAAACTGGAAAGCCTGAAATCATATATGATCTGATCAAGCATCTTTTTTGCTTTAAGGAAGATTTCTGAATTTTTAAGTTCTTCTGAAATGTCATCATGAACCTGCTCAATTGTTTTAAAGAATATCCTGATCTCTTTCAGTAACAGTGCTCCTTCTTTTAAAAAGATCATATGCGTTTTTTCCACGCCGTATTTCGAAAGGTTCAATCCGTATCGTTCGACTTCATAGGGAAACTTCTCTGAAATTGACAAAATAAAAGACTGCATGGTTTCAGTAAGACTATTGTATCTTAGCAGCACCTTTGCTCCGACTCTGCCGAAGGCACCCTTCTCAAGGGGAAGCCAGCAAAGATGATAAAATTCCTGAATGGCCCCGCAAAAATATTTCGCTTCATCCGAAAGTTCCGATGCTGCAAACAATTCGGGATACTTCAGCCATCTTTTTTCCAGCTCTTCTATATACTTTTCAACCTTTCTGGTAAACGGCTTCTCGATCCGGATCCGTTTCTCCTCCTGTATCCTGTCAAACTTCTTTTTCAGATCTTCGAAAAAAGAGACCTCAGCATAGGCAAAAGACTCCAGATTGCTATCGCTCTTTAAAGCTTCCATGTACCGATCTTCAAATGCTTTTTTATCAAAAAATCCCTTTCCATAGGACACAGCATATTCTTCATACTGGTCTGATAGTTTTTGGATGATCTCCTTGATCTCTTTGTGTGTCAGTTTTTTACTCATTACTTTTAAATGATTCTCCTTTTTGCGATCTTTAAAACGAACCCTGCTTTAACAATTTTTTAAATATCCGCATACTATAATCACTGCATATCGTGATCCTCTTTAAATTAAATTTATCATCTGTAATTTTAGGGATACCCATATCAACATTAAAAAGAGCTTTATATCCGGCTTTTTGTGCCAGTTTTATAACATCTTTACTATATCCGCCAAAAGGAAAAGCAAAATAGCCTATGGATGTTTGGAGTTTGCTCTCGAGAAGCACTTTTGAAGCCTCCAGCTCCCATTTTACTCTTTCGAGGTATAACTTATACTGCTCCCCTTTTTTTCGTTTATGAAGCCATGGATGGCTGTGGGAATGTGACTGAGGTGTAATGTTATGTTTCATCATTTCCCTGATCTGATCCCAGCTTAAAGCCCCCGGGTAAATATTAATAAATCCGTTCGTATATAAAAATAAAGTTGCCGAAAAGCCATATTTTTTTAATATGGGAAAAGCAGTATCATAAACAGACCTGTAACCGTCATCAAAAGTGATGGCACATACTTTTCCTTTAAAAGGTATCTTATATTTTATATGGAGGACCACATCATCCAGGCTGATCACATTATAATTATTTTTATGCAGGTATTCCATCTGTTTTCGGAACTGTTCTCCAGAGACAGAATACGGACCCTTAGTATCAAACGAATGATAACAAAGTATCGGAACTTTAACTACTTCATTCCCACCGGAATCTTTTAACAGAAAGACTTCCTTTTTTTCGATCGCATTTTCATTTTCATTCTCATCAGGATCCTGCGTGATCTTTTGTTTCTTACTATCCTGAAGACCATCTCCGGAGCGGGAGTTCATCTTCAACTGTCTGATCTCTTTATTCACCAGAAGCACATCATGTTTTAATAGCCGATTATCTGAGAACAATTCTTTGATCTTTTCACTATAACCGGATATTTTCTTACTCTGTTCTTCATTTTGAATGATCATTTTACGATAATTTTTTGCCTTTTGTGCTGTGAAGGCCTTTAATACTGCGGCTTCCTTCTGCAGTTCCTCGTATCGACCCCTCATGCCTGCCAGTTCAACCTTTAATGTTTCTATCTTATGGCCGTGGTCCTGGTTTAAATAGAGATCAATATCTTTTTGCAGAGTTAAATTCTTATTATTTAATTCCATGATATTATTTTTCAGCTGTTCGATCTTCAGATCCTTTTCTTGTAATCTAATCATATTCCTCTGTTGATATTTAAGAAGCTCTTTTTCTTTTTCACTTTTATTATTATATTTCTGATCAAGCTCCCTGTTCTCTTTATCATATTGTGCCAGCTGTTCCACAATATCCGTGTTCTTCTTCTCTTCTGCTTTCAGAGCTTCACTTAGCTGCTGTAACTTCCTGAGTTGATCTGTGTTTTTTGTCTTTAACTTCTTATAACGCTTTATTGTGATCTGAATTTGCTTCTTCTCCCCTTTTAGCGATGTTTTTACATCACTTAGTTCCTGCTTTAATTTGTTAACTTCTTTCTCATATCGGGAAAGGGTAATAATATTATTCCCATCCCTCTTTTTATATAATGAGATCTCTTTTTCATGTTCATCCGCGAGTTTTTTCAACTTCTCTTCATATTCCGATCCAAGTGTACTGATCTGCAGATTCTTCTTTGTGAGCTGATCATAATAAAGCGACTCGGTTGTCTTTAATTTTTTCTCTAACTCTTCTTTCTCTTCAGAATATTTCAAGCTCTCTTTCTTAAGGACCTGGTTCTCCCCTTCCAATCCACTGTTATATTCCTGAACTACTGCACTCCTTTGTCTGAACTC